>Ga0209512_1000444_pt1 | contig 68748 bp, 60 predicted proteins | sample frozenSSSSmetaG_FD_184142 | JGI IMG/M metagenome (GOLD analysis project Ga0209512, IMG submission 184142) | Glacier valley bacterial and archeal communities from Borup Fiord, Nunavut, Canada, to study Microbial Dark Matter (Phase II) -... | ecosystem: Environmental > Aquatic > Freshwater > Ice >...
AAACGGCAGTCCCGGAATCTTTTTACCGGGGTTGAAGAAAAGCATTTTCAGTTGTTCCTTATGCCTGGAGATGCCGGTCCTTCCGCCCATGTTCACATTATTATAGGCTACGATATTGTTTTCTCCACAAACCGTATCGGGCGCGAGAAAGATGCCGGTGTACATCTTGGCAGTGTAATAATTCAGCTGGTTGCCGATGCTGTACATGTCGCCTGTATGATGCTCTTCCAGCGTATGCATCCATCGGCATCCATGCCCCGTTTCCTGTCGGGTTTTGCTGTTCAGGGTAGCACGGGACCGCTTTTCCTTGTCGAGCATCCGGATATCATTTATAGATGTATACCCCAGTATTTTTAAATTCAGAAATGCCTTATGAAAGGTAGTATCATTTTTTACTCTTTTAATAAACGCCGGCACGTTCAGGTTACTGCGAACGACTACTTCCTTTAAGGTTACGGCCTGCTTGTCGATATACACCGAAGAGTCCTGAGCGGCGCATCCAAGCGACAGGAATAAAAGGACCGCAAGGAGCAACCTCATTTAGAGAAGCTCATTTTATAATCCACTTTAATTTTTCCTTTAGCGATATCGTTTAATTTGCCCATCATTAATTTTCTTTTGAGTGGCTTAAGATAATCGATAAATAATTTTCCTTCAATGTGATCGTATTCATGCAGGATCACGCGTGCGGTGATGCCATTAAATGATTCAGTATGGTGCAGAAAATTTTCATCGTCGTATTCAAGTGTCACTTCTTCATTACGGGAAATATCTTCGCGGATTTTGGGAATGCTCAGGCAACCTTCATTGTATATCCATTCATCGCCATACAGCTCTGTAACCCTGGCATTGAAGAATATGCGTTTTATTCCTGGCTCGTCAGGAAACCGCCCTTTGTCTTCCTCGTCCTGGTTAACAAATATCTGGCTGCTGTCTACCACGAAAACGCGGATGTTGCGGTTTATCTGCGGCGCCGCGAGTCCCACGCCATTGCTGGAGTACATGGTTTCCCACATGTCTTCCAATATTTTCTGAAGATCAGGGTAATCGGGTGTTATTTCCTTGCTTACAGTTCTGAGAACCGGTGAGCCATAAGCCACTATCGGGAGTATCATCAGTCTATTTTTTTGTCTGCCTGCAAATTTAAGTTGTTTAATGCAAAAGCGATAAGTTTCACAAAGGCTGAAGGGAAGAAATTATTGGAAGCTTAAAGGTAATTTCTTAAAGGCTTTGGGTAAACCCGTCCTGCTGCCGCAGGTATTCCTGCAGCATGATCGTAGCGGCGATTTCATCGACAAGGGCCTTATTGCGGCGCTGCATTTTTTTCATGCCCATATCGATCATGGCCTGAGAGGCCATTTTAGAAGTATACCGTTCATCCACCGTTTTAAGGGGCATTGCAGGGAACTCCTTGTTTATTTTCTTTATAATATTGCGCACCAACGGTGTGGCGTGCGTGTCGGTATCATCCCAGTTCTTTGGTTCGCCGATAATGATGAGCTCAACCGGTTCTTTTATAAAATATTCCTTTAAAAACTTAATCAGGTCGTGCGAGGAAACAGTCGTGAGACCGGTTGCGATGATCTGGAAAGGGTCTGTCACTGCAATACCTGTGCGTTTCAGGCCATAATCTATTGAGATGATCCTGGCCATAATTAATAAACAAGCATATCAGAGATAACAAAAAAGGCAAACGTTACGCTTGCAATACCGTTTGCTGTCATAAAAGCGATGTTTACCCGCGAAAGATCATTGGGCCTGACGATTGAATGCTGATAAAATAACATCCCTGCAAATATAGCAGTGCCAATCCAGTACAGCCAGTGAAAATGACCAAGCATGCCGGCGCTGGTCACCAGTAAAATGGCAATCGTGTGCAGGATTTCTGAAAAACGCAAGGCGTTTTTTTTACCCAGCCAGACCGGGATGGAATGCAGTCGTTGTGACTTGTCGAACGCTACATCCTGCAACGCATAAATAATATCAAATCCGCTTACCCAGCAGATCACCACGAAGGAAAACAAAAGGGGCAACAAGGTGAAGACGCCTGTCACCGCCAGGTAGGCGCCGATTGGTGCCAGTGATAATCCCAAGCCCAGCACCAGGTGACAAAGAGGTGTAAATCTTTTGGTATAGCTATAAAACAGCACTACGAACAGCGCCACAAATGATAAATAAAAACAAAGGACATTAATGAACCAGGTGGTGATAATGAACGCGAGGCAGTTTAATAATACAAAAACAAGGGCATGATTGGCGGAGATAATTCCTGCGGGGATTTCACGGATCGCCGTGCGCGGGTTTTTTGCGTCAAAATTTTTATCCAGCCAGCGGTTGAAGGCCATCGCCGCGCTGCGCGCGAAGATCATGCAGAGCAGTACCAGGAGAAATTTAACAAGAAAAAATCGCCAGTCAATAAAGGACAAAGCGTTGTCTGGTCTCCAGGAAATAGCTTTGTTCAGGCTCGTTTGCCGGGGGTCGGGATTATTAATGATCCCAAGAAATAAACCAATCATCGCAAAAGGCAAAGCGAAAATGGTGTGCGAAAACTTTACCAGGCTTAAATATTTTTTTACCATTTAATCAAATTAAAAGAAGTGTGGGATTCATCTCGGCACCCTCCCAGCCATTTCCCACAGAACAATTCCTGCGGCAACTGAAATATTGAGTGAATGTTTCATCCCGAATTGCGGGATCTCAATAAACCCATCACAGGATTTCAGTACTTCCGGATCCACTCCATTTACCTCATTACCAAAAATGACGGCCATTTTCCCGGGATTTTCAGAAGAAAATTCTTGCAAAGGAATGCTTTTTTCCACTTGTTCTACCGCGAAAACACGGTAACCCTCCGATTTTAACTGATGAACGGCACTCATCGCCGAATCAAAATATTGCCAGCCGACCGTCTCAGTGGCACCCAGGGCAGTTTTGTGAATATCCCGGTGTGGTGGCACCGGAGTGTAGCCACAGAGCAGGATCCCGCTGATCAGGAACGCGTCGGCAGTTCTGAAAACGCTGCCTACATTGTGCATGCTCCGCACGTTGTCAAGCACTACTATCAATGGGAATTTCTCCGACTCTCTGAACTCTTCCACTGATTTGCGGCCCAGCTCCGAAATATTTTTAATTTTCAATTTTCAGGACGTTATTGTTAATTTGGCGCATTTTACATATTATTTCTGAATTTTACTCATTTGGCAATCAAATCTACAACAGATACGCCCCTGATGCAGCAGCACAGGGCCATCAAGCAAAAATATCCCGATGCGATACTGCTTTTCAGGGTGGGAGATTTCTACGAAACCTTCGCTGAAGATGCAGTCATCACTTCCCGGGTTTTGGGCATTACGCTTACTAAAAGAAACAATGGCAACGCGGCCTCCAGCGAGCTTGCCGGATTCCCTCATCATGCGCTCGACACCTACCTGCATAAGCTCGTTAAAGCAGGCTACAGAGTGGCCATCTGCGACCAGCTTGAAGACCCCAAAATGGCCAAGGGCATTGTAAAAAGGGGGGTTACTGAACTGGTCACCCCTGGCATCGCCACAAATGACAAATTGCTCGACCACAGCAGCAATAATTTTCTGGCTGCGGTACATTTTAATGATCAGTCATCCGGCATAGCACTGCTGGACATCACCACCGGTGAATTCTTCGTGGCGGAAGGATCGCAGGAATATGCAGACAAGCTGCTACAGACCTTAAATCCCGCAGAAGTCATCTTTCAGCGCAGCTTTCAAAAGCAGTTCAAGGAAATGTTCGGAACGCGGTTTTACACCTACTCGCTGGAAAGCTGGGTATTCGACCATCATTATGCATCTGAAAGTTTATTAAAACATTTTCAGACGCATTCCCTAAAAGGATTTGGCTTAGAGGAAATGCAGGAAGGTATTATTGCGGCAGGAGCTATCCTTCACTATCTCAAAGATACCGAGCATCCTAATTTGCAGCACATCACCTCCATTCAGCGGATTGACCGGAACGATCATTTGTGGATGGACAAATTTACCATCCGCAATCTTGAATTACTGGGCAATGGCATGGATGGCCACCAGTCATTATTAAAAGTACTCGACAATACTATTTCACCCATGGGCGCGCGCATGCTGAAACGCTGGATCGTGATGCCACTTAAAGAAGAAAACAGGATCAATGAAAGACTGAACCTTGTTGAGTTTCTGATCAAAGATGTGGAGCTCCGGAATAAAATCGCACAACATTTAAAGGCCTGCGGCGATGTGGAACGCCTGGTGAGTAAAATATCCCTGAAAAAAGTAAACCCCCGTGAAGTAATGCAGATCGCAAGGGGGTTAAATCATGTGGAACAGGTACAGGATATATGTAAAAATACCGGCAATGATTATTTGAAGAGATTAGCGGACGCATTAAATCCATGCCACTATATTTTTAAAAGAATAATGGAGGAAATAACAGACACCCCTCCTGTGCTGGTGAATAAAGGTGGTGTGATTAAAGAGGGTATTTCGGCTGAGCTGGATGAATTACGAAATATCGCATCCGGAGGAAAACAATACCTGGTATCACTGCAGCAGAAAGAAATTGAAAATACAGGAATATCCACACTGAAGATCGGCTTTAATAACGTGTTCGGCTATTTCCTTGAAGTAACACACCTGCATAAAAATAAAGTACCGGCAAGCTGGATGCGCAAGCAAACACTATCAAATGCCGAAAGATTCATTACCCCTGAACTGAAAGAATATGAAGAGAAAATAATGGGTGCTGAGGAAAAGATCGTTGCGCTCGAATCGGGTCTGTATGAAAATTTATTGCAGGGTTTACAGGATTATATTTCTCCCATGCAGATTAATGGAAATATGCTCGCTATCATGGATTGTCTGGTGTGTTTTGCAAATAATGCGATCATGTACAATTATCATAAACCCGAGCTGCATAACGGCAATGAATTGATATTGAGAGAAAGCAGGCACCCGGTCATTGAAAGAAACCTGCCTGTCGGGGATGCCTACATTACCAACGATATCCTGCTCGATCCGGAGTCACAACAGATCATTATTCTTACCGGTCCGAATATGAGTGGCAAGAGCGCTGTTTTAAGGCAGACCGCACTCATCACTTTAATGGCGCACATGGGAAGTTTTGTCCCTGCCGATCATGCCAGGATACCTGTCACCGATAAAATATTTACCCGGGTTGGCGCTAACGATAATCTTAGTGGCGGCGAGTCCACTTTTATGGTGGAAATGAATGAAACGGCCAGCATTATTAATAATATCACTTCCCGGAGCCTGATTTTACTTGATGAGATAGGCAGGGGAACATCTACCTATGATGGTATTTCCATAGCCTGGAGCATTGCGGAATTTTTGCACAATTCCGATCATTATCCTAAAACATTGTTCGCCACACATTATCACGAGCTGAACGAGCTGGAAAACAAACTTCCCCGGGTTAAAAATTTTCATATCACCAATAAAGAAGTGGGAAATAAAGTAATCTTTTTAAGAAAACTGGCGCCCGGTGGCAGCACGCATAGTTTTGGTATTCATGTCGCGAGGATGGCTGGCATGCCGCCCTCATTGCTTAAACGCGCCAACGAAGTGCTCAAACAACTGGAAGAAAAACAAGTGGATGAACATATAGGCGAACAGGTAAAAAAACTATCCGCTCCAAAAGTGCAATTATCCATTTTCGACGCCCATAGTGAAATATTCAGCGAGATTCGCAAGTTACTGGAAAGCGTTGACATTAACAGGCTGACACCAGTGGAAGCACTGATGAAGCTGAATGAAGTAAAAAATCTGCTGAAATAATTTTTCACGCAGGTTTCACGCAAAGCCGCAAAGATTAATACAAAAGGCGCACAAGTACTCTCTTATGCGCCTTTGCGCTTTCTTAGCGTCTTTGCGTGAAACCTGCGTGAAATCTCATATAAAATCCTTCTTATACATTCTTTTCTACCGCATGACCGCCGAATTCATTGCGCAATGCAGCGACGACCTTACCGGAAAAAGTATCTGCCTGCATGGAACGGTAACGCATCAGCAAAGACATGGCTATGACCGGAGTAGCGATTCCCAGATCAAGTGCCGCTTCCAGCGTCCACTTACCTTCACCGGAAGAATGCATGACACCTTTGATCGCATCCAGGTGGGCATCTTTTGTAAATGCGTCCTGGGTAAGTTCCATCAGCCATCCCCTGATCACGGATCCATTATTCCATAATTTGGCCACTGCGGCAAAATCAAGCTTGTATTCACTGGCATTCATTACCTCAAAACCTTCCGCTATGGATTGCATCATGCCATATTCCACCCCATTGTGCACCATCTTTACATAGTGCCCGCTACCCGAGTCACCACAATACAAAGCGCCATCAGGAACTGCTATTGATTTAAAGATCGTTTCACAATATTGATATACTTCTTTTTTTCCACCAATCATCACACAAACGCCTTCCAATGCACCGCTTATGCCCCCACTCGTGCCACAATCAAGAAAATCAATTCCCTTTTCTTCCAGCATTTTATACCGGCGCACGGAATCCTTATAATGAGAATTTCCCCCATCGATAATAATATCTCCTTTACTGAGCAACGGCACCAGGTGATCTATGGTATCATCCACGATCTGTCCTGACGGCACCATCAGCCAGATCACTTTTCTTTCCGTGAACTTTTTAGCAAGGTCTTCCAGGGAACTGGCAGTAGTGGGACCATCAACGGCAAGTCTTTTTCTCGCATCCTCAAAAATATCGTATCCCAGCACACTGAATTTTTTTCCATGAAGGTTGAGTGCAAGATTGTATCCCATCTTTCCCAGACCAATAACTGCTATTTGCATAATTTACTTTTTTAAGTCTTTTAATTTATTATATAATTGCGAATAAACCGCATAATTACCTTTATACACTTCATGCTTCCGCAGGTCAGGATCGTAAGAAGCAGATATGCTGAAAAATGATCCGGCCTCTGTGATCACTTTGATCATACCAACGGCCTTCATGCCAATGATCGCCGCACCTGCAGCTGATGCGTCCCGGGCACCCGTCACCTGTAATTTTTTACCGAGTACATCAGCCAGCAGCTGCACCCATTCTGTTGAATTAATAAATCCTCCACTGACATAAATATTTTCAGCAGGGGCGATCGAATCTTCCAGCGTTTTTAATATCCCATACAATGCGAATGATACGCCTTCAATTACCGACCGCATAAAATGGGCCTGTGTATGCGAACCATTTATTCCAAAGAAAACTCCCCTGGCACTTGCATCCCATATCGGCGCACGCTCGCCGTAAATGTAAGGAAGAAAAATAAGTCCACCGGATCCCGGTTCTATTTTAGCGGCTTCTCCCATGAACCAGTTATACTCTTCTGTTGAATTCGATTCTTTCCCGGCCATGTTCTTATTGAACCACTGCACCACATTGCCGCCATTGTTCGTCGGGCCGCCGGAAACATACAGGTCATCAGTTAATAAGTAATTAAATATCCTTTCCTCTTTATCGTACACCGGCTGGGGCATCATCATGCGCACCGCGCCACTGGTACCAATAGTAAGTGATACATCGCCGTTTTTCAACGCATTGCTTCCCAGGTGCGCAAGGCAACCATCACTGCCGCCAATCACGAAAGGTGTTTGACTATCAATATTTAATTTCGTATGATAATCGTTTTTCAATCCTTTGGCTATGTAGGTTACGCCAACATGGTCCGATAGCCGGCCGGCGGTTATACCTGCAACACGAAGGGCATCAGTGTTCCAGCCGATATCATAAATATCGAACAGCCCGGTTGAGGAAGCGATGGAGTGATCTATTATGAATTCTCCGAAAAGATGAAAGAAAACATATTCTTTAATGGAAATGAATTTGTATGCGCTGTGAAATACTTCAGTCAGGTTATCTTTCATCCACATCAGCTTGCACAATGGAGACATTGGATGAACTGGCGTACCCGTTCTCCTGTATATATTTTTCCCTTCCTCCGTGTCTTTTAATTTTAGAGCATATTCCATGCTGCGCAGATCTGCCCAGGTGATCATATTGGTCAGCGGGTTGCACTGTTCATCCACGGCAATGATACCGTGCATGGCGGCGCTGAAGCTGACAGCGATCAGATTTTTGCCAGCGGCAGCTTTAACGGCTCCGGCTATTACATTTATAACAGCGTCAAATAATAACCGGGGATCAATCTCATGATAACCTTCACGATCTGAAGAAAAAGAATAACCTGCATTTGTATGTACCACTGCCACACCGTTGGCCGTATATCCTATAGCCTTGGTATTTGAAGTGCCGATATCGATGCCGAGAATATAATTCATGCGATGCGCCGCAGGAAATTAAATCATGGTGCCCAGTTTATCAACAACATAATCTATTTCCTCCCGGGTGTTAAACTTACTGAAAGAAAACCGGACGGTGACAAGATTAGGGTCATTATTAATGGTCCTGATCACATGTGATCCCTGATCGGCGCCGCTGGTGCAGGCACTGCCGCCGCTTGCACAGATATTATTGATGTCGAGATTAAAAAGGACCATTTCGGATTTTTCAGTTTTAGGGATTGAAACGCTAAGCACTGCGTACAATGATCTTCCAAGCGGATCACCATTAAAGGCAACGCCGGGAATTTTTTCAGACAGCAGCTCCATCATATAAACCTTCAAACCCATAATATGCGCACTTTCCTTTCCATGATTTTTTGTGGCGATCTCCAGCGCCTTTGCAAATCCTACGATCCCGTAAAGATTTTCAGTGCCCGCGCGCATGTTCCTTTCCTGTGAACCACCATGGATATAGGGTTTGATCCTGACATTTTCATTGATGTAAATAATTCCGACACCTTTAGGTCCGTGGAATTTATGACCCGCGCCGGTAATAAAATGTACCGGTGTGTTCCTGAGATCAAAAGGGAAATGTCCCACGGTCTGCACGGTATCTGAATGAAACACGGCACTATAGGGCTTGCACAGCTGTCCCACGGCGTGGATGTCCAGCATGTTGCCAGTCTCATTATTGGCGTGCATTAGCGTAACGAGACATTTTTCGGTGGTTTGGGATAAAAGACACTCCAGGTGCTCCATGTCAATGTGCCCATCGGGAAGGATGTTGACATAACTAAGCGCCGCTTCTCCCCGGTGATGAAGGTACTCCACCGTATGCAGCGTAGCATGGTGCTCTATGGGGGACGATATAATATGGGTACAGCCAAGATCCCTTACCGAAGAAGATATGGCCGTGTTAGAACTTTCTGTTCCCCCTGAAGTGAAAAATATTTCAGCAGGGTGAGCATTTAATATGGACGCGACGGATTTACGGGCCATTTCTATGGCCATGCGGCTTTCCCGCCCGTAAGAATAAATGGAAGAAGGATTGCCGAATTTTTCAGTGAGAAAAGGGATCATGGCATCGAGCACTTCCTTATCTAATGGCGTGGTGGCCGCATTATCAAAATAAATTCTGTTCATGTTGCAAACCCAGAGGTAAATGAGTCTGGCAAATATACGAGGAGGTGATGAGTCTGCAAATATGCAGGGAATTTGTGCGGCCGTTTCCTGGCAATGCTTTCTATCAGGCCTGACTGAATTCCCGGATATCCTGCATGAGCCTGACAGCAATATTATTGGCTGTCGTTTCAAAGCTGCTCTCGGCATATATTCTGATGATGGGCTCGGTATTGGATGTTCTGAGATGCACCCAGTCATTGTCAAATTCGATCTTCAGACCGTCCTCTGTATTTATCGGCTGCTTTTTATATTTCTGCCGGATCTGATCAAAAATTTTCTTTACGTTCACTCCATTTCCCAGCTCTATTTTATTTTTTGAAATAAAATAATCGGGATATTTAGCACGGAACGATTTCATGCCATTGCGGTGACTGGACAACGAACTTAAAAACAGGGCGATGCCAATCAGGGCATCACGGCCGTAATGCATATCGGGAACAATAATTCCGCCGTTACCTTCTCCACCGATCACGGCATTCATTTCCTTCATTTTTTTTACAACGTTCACCTCTCCCACAGCTGAAGGAAAATATTCACCCCCATGCTTAAGCGTGATTTCTCTGAGCGCTTTCGTGCTGCTCATATTACTGACAGTATTACCCGGCCTTTTGCCCAGTACATAATCAGCTACTGCCACCAGGGTGAATTCTTCACCAAACATGCTTCCATCCTCACAAACAAAACAGAGCCTGTCCACGTCAGGGTCCACCGCGATACCAATATCTGCCTTGTGCTTCCTGACCGCCGCACTCAAGCCTGCAAGATTCTCGGGAAGCGGCTCGGGATTGTGCGCAAACCTTCCATCCACATCTCCATTCAGCACGATCACTTCTTCCACGCCGAGCGCTTTGAGCAAAGGTGGAATAAAAAGGGCACCCGTAGAATTGACCACATCCACCACTACCTTATAATTCTTCTTTTGAATATTTTCTACCTGAACAAGCGGATAATTGAGGATGTCATTTATGTGCTTTGAAAGGTATGTATCATTATAACTATAAGTCCCCAGTTTATCCACGGTACAAAAAGTAAAATCTTCCTTTTCCGCCTTCTGTAAGATCACTTCTCCGTCAGCAGCACTGATAAATTCTCCGTCGCTGTTGAGCAATTTCAGCGCATTCCATTCACGAGGATTATGGCTTGCGGTTATAATGATCCCACCTGCGGCTTTTTCTCCTGTAACAGCAATTTCAACAGTAGGAGTTGTAGACAGTCCAAGGTCAACAATATTGAAGCCGAGACTTATCAGGGTGTTGATAACGAGTTCCTGGATAACTGCACCGCTCATGCGGCCATCGCGTCCCACTACAATAATACGATTGGCCGTTTTCTCAAGCAGCCAGGTACCATAAGCCGCAGAAAAACGGACAACATCCAATGGTGTTAAGTTATCGCCTGTTTTGCCGCCAATCGTTCCCCGAATTCCAGAAATGCTTTTGATCAATGCCACGTTTCCTGTTTTAAATAAATACAAAAATAAAGGTTTGGCTTCATCAGCCCATTTTATTCCATTACTAGTTTTGCAATTAGCGGGCCTCCGGCGCTACGCTTGGTCAGGAATTGCTTAGCTTAGCCAATTCATAAATATGTAAATGGGCGAAATTTTTCTGATCCTTGGTCTTATCCTTTTGAATGGTTTATTCGCGATGGCAGAAATCGCACTTGTATCCGCCCGTAAGACAAGACTGGAAACTCAGGCAAACAAGGGTGATAAAAGAGCAAAAGACGCACTTTTTTTAGCAAATCACCCAGATACCCTACTTTCCACCACCCAGATTGGTATTACGCTTATCGGCATCCTGACGGGTATACTTTCAGGCGAAAAACTTAAATCTGATTTTGTTGAATTTCTCAACCGTTTCGAACTGATACGACCCTACAGCAATGGTGCTGCAACTGCCATAATTGTTATTATCATTACTTATTTTTCCATGGTGCTGGGAGAACTGGTTCCCAAAAGAATAGGCCTTGCGCGACCGGAAACTATTTCCAAAATATTCGCTAATCCAATGCGGGTGCTTAGTTCCATGGTGCATCCGTTTATCTGGCTGCTCACGAAATCCTCTTTCCTGATCATCCGCCTGTTTAATATCAAGACCAAAGAAAATAACGTCACCGAAGAGGAGATCAAGGCTATTATCAGCGAAGGAACCGAACAGGGCACCATCGCTGAGGCGGAACAGGAAATCATCGAGCGGGTCTTTCACCTGGGAGACAGAACAATCACTTCCCTGATGACACACCGCAGTGACATGATCTGGTTCGACATAGACGACAACGAAGCAGCTGTTAAAGAAAAGATACTGAGGGAACCACATTCGGTGTACCCGATCTGCGAAGGACAAATCGATAACATCAAAGGAGTAGTGTCTATCAAAGACCTGTATGTGGCAAACGACCTTGCGCGCTTTAAAGACCTGATGCAGCCGCCTCTTTATGTTCCTGAAAACAATACCGCATACCAGGTTCTTGAAAAATACAAGCAGTCAAAAATTCATTCCTGTTTTATTATAGATGAATACGGCAGCCTGCTGGGAATGATCACGCTTAATGATATTCTCGAAGCAATTATCGGGGACCTCCCCGAACAGCACATGGATGCATATGAAATCACTGAAAGAGAAGACGGCAGCTATCTCGTAGATGCACAAATTCCCTTCTACGACTTCCTCAGTCGTTTTGAAAAAACAGAATGGATGAACGAAGGCGAGCAGGAATTCGATACGCTGGCTGGATTTATTTTGCACCAGTTAAAACGCATCCCGCACACCGGTGAAAAATTTCACTGGGAAGGCTTTGGTATAGAAATCATCGACATGGACGCACAACGAATTGACAAAGTACTTGTGCACATCTCCAAAGAGATTAAGGAAAACATGGAATAAGATTTCAAAAATTGTAAAATGAAAACATTAATTTTTGTGGCTGTTGTAACGATATCATTTTCGTTACAGGCACAGGATATTCAAAACAACCCCGGATCGAACCATGGCAATAAATTCGAACAACTGGGCACCATACTTCCGACCCCTAATGTTTACCGCACCGCAAGCGGGGCGCCAGGGCCGCAATACTGGCAGCAACGCATAGACTACAATATCAAATGTGAACTGGATGAAAAAAACCAGACACTCACCGGAAGCGAAATAATTACTTATTATAATAATTCACCCGACGCGATACAATATTTATGGCTGCAGCTTGATGAAAACCAGCACAGCTCTGTGAACAATGCCAATTATCAATACAGCAGCTTCATACCAAAAGAATTAAATGGCAGCCAGGTAAAAAAATGGGAAGAAGCTAGAACAGATAACGGACTTGGCGACAAAGTCACTTCTGTCACTGAAGCATCAGGAAAAAAATTATCCTATACCGTTAATAAAACAATGATGCGCGTTGATCTGCCGGCGCTGCTAAAGCATGGGCAGCAATACATTTTTAAAGTTGATTGGAACTACAGGCTCACCAACAGGATGGTATACGGGGGCAGGGGCGGTTATGAGTACTTCCCTGAAGACGGCAACAATTTATATACCATGACACAGTGGTACCCCAGGTTATGCGTATACAGCGATTTCCAGGGATGGCAGAACCACCAGTTTTCGGGAAAAGAATTTGCCCTGGGCTTTGGCAACTTCAAAGTGGCATTTACGGTGCCGGCGGATAATGTAGTAGGCGCCACAGGCCAATGTCAGAACTACCGGCAAAATTTAACACCCCTGCAGTGGAGTCGCTGGCAACAGGCACAGTCCGCCACAACACCTGTTGATATTGTTACACTAGAAGAAGCCAAGACTTCAGAAAAAAATAAAGTGGCTCAAAAAAAAACCTGGATATTCAAGGCCGACAGCGTACGTGATTTTGCCTGGACCGCTTCCAGGAAATTTATCTGGGATGCTATGCCTGTTTACATTGATGGAAAAAAGATCATGTGCATGAGCTATTACCCAAAGGAGGCTTATGGACTTTACCACAAATACTCCACTAACGTTGTAGCGCATACGCTAAAAATTTATTCAGCGCATATTTTTCCCTATCCTTACCCTGTGGCGCAGAGCGTGGAAGCTTCAAATGGCATGGAATACCCGATGATATGTTTTAACTACGGACGAACAGAAAAAAACGAAAGCTACACTGATTCATTAAAAAACAGCATGATAGAGGTGGTGATCCATGAAGTGGGACATAATTTCTTTCCCATGATCATCAACAGCGATGAACGGCAATGGAGCTGGATGGATGAGGGCATCGATAATTTCTTTCAATATTTCGCGGAAAAGGCATGGGACTCCGCTTTTCCTTCCAGGCGCGGGCCTGCAATAAAAGCGATCAGTTATATGAAGTCCCCAAAAAATGACCTGGAACCGATTATGACCAGTTCGGATAATATATTGCAGATTGGTCCGAATGTATATACAAAGGTTGCCACGGCGATGAATATCTTAAGGGAAACTATCCTCGGACATGATCTTTTTGATTACTCCTTTAAAGAATATGCACGGCGATGGGCATTTAAGCATCCCACGCCGGCAGATCTTTTCAGAACTATGGAAGATGCCAGTGGCGAGGATCTCGACTGGTTCTGGAGAGGTTGGTTCTATAGCACAGAACCATGCGATCTTGCCATCGACACAGTAAAATATTTACGGTCTGGTTCGGTTGATAAATATTTTTATGAGGTGGCCATCAGTAATAAAGGCGGACTGGTAATGCCGGTGATCATCGAATGGACATTTGCTGACGGCACTCAAGAAACAGACAGGATACCTGCTCAGATATGGAGGTATAATGAGCATCATATAACCAAAGCTTTCCTGAAAGATAAAATTGTTGTGAAAATGCAGCTTGATCCAAAAAAAGAAACTGCCGATATAGATGAAAGCAACAATACCTGGACGAAATTCGGTGAGCCCGCAAAATTCAGTATTAAATATTAATTAGTGGTGCCGTCCTGGTAACGGATCTTCCTGCCCTTCTTCTTTTTTTCAAAATCCAGCACCTCTTTGGGCTTGGCAACTGCTTTGGGTGTTGCAGGGGCAACGGCAGTATTACTTCCGGCTTCGAGTTTCCCCAAAACATAATTTTCCGTTCTGATTATTCCACCACCTTCAGGACCATAAAACTTCCAGGCTCCGTGTTTTAAAGAAGCTCCTTCATTTTTAACGATCACCTCGTGAAAAGAATTGAGCTTATCAACATCTTCCACCTGAATGGTATCATAAATCTTATCGGGATTCAGCGCTTTCCAGCTTTGCTCAGCCCGGAGGTCGCCCCGGGTATTGAAATATTGTGATATGCCGTCTTTATACCCCCAGCGGTAGTGCTCGATACCGATGAGATCACCGGAAAGATTAAACAATCTCCATTCGCCTTCTTTCCTGCTGTTATCAAAAATGCCTTCTTCTTCGTAACCGGGTTCGCCCCGGAGGTTGTCATTATGCACTACCCATTCGCCCTGTTTTTTATCGTTGCGGTCCAATCTGTTTATAGTATCCTTTTCTCCATTAATCAATTTATAATCCTTCCATTGAGAAAATCCAAGGAAAGGGAAAAGCGATAAAATAAGGGTTTTAATCATTGCAGGTTGAATTTAGCACAATTAAACTTCGCAGGAATCATACCACATTGCCTGCAAAATACTGCACGGCAAGCAAATATCCTGTTAATCCTAATCCACTTATAGTTCCCTTGCATTTCGCGGTAACGTGCGATATTTTCCGGAAGTCCTCCCTTGCATGCACATTGCTGATATGCACTTCTATCACAGGCGTTTTTATGGATGAAATGGCATCACCGATTGCGACAGAAGTATGGGTATAGCCTGCGGGATTCAGTATTATTCCGTCAACAGCCGCAGCTCGCTGCAGTTCATTGATTAATTCACCCTCCACATTGCTTTGGAAATAGGAGAATTCCACTGAAGGGAATTGCTGCTTCAATTGTTTGTAATATTCTTCGAAGGTCTGGCTGCCATATACACCTGGCTCCCTGGTTCCAAGCAGGTTCAGGTTAGGTCCGTTTATAATAGCGATCTTCATCAGGATTGTTTTTTTATCAGGCTGATAAAATCATCGAAAAGATACCGGCTGTCGTGCGGACCAGGCGTACTTTCCGGATGATATTGAACGGAAAATGCGGGTTTGTCCTTCAGCCTTATTCCTTCTATGGACTGATCATTAAGGTTTATATGGGTAACTTCTACATTACCGGAATTTTTTATAGATTCCGGATCCACACCGAACCCATGATTCTGGGTAGTGATCTCACACCTTCCTGTTATAAGGTTTTTCACAGGGTGATTTAATCCCCTGTGTCCGTGATGCATTTTAAAAGTTGGAATGCCATTAGCCAACGCAAGTAACTGGTGGCCCAGGCAGATGCCGAATACCGGCTTGTTCTCATTGAGCACTTCTTTGACGGTTTCCACCGCATACTTCATGGAAGCCGGGTCGCCAGGACCATTAGATATGAAAAATCCTGTAGGATTGAACGTTTTCATTTCTACCAGGGTGGTTTTGGCTGGGAATACTTTTACATATGCACCCCTTTGCACCATGCAGTCGATAATGTGCTGCTTGGTACCATAATCAAGCACGGCTATCCGGATCTCTGCATTGTCATCACCCCGGGTATAAGCCTGTTTGGTGCTCACCTCACTGGCCAGCTCCAGCCCTTTCATAGAAGGCACTTCCGACAGCATTTTTGTAAGTTCTTTTAAATCAGTGATCTCAGACGAAATGATGCAGTTCATTGCTCCCTGCTGACGTACATGGGTAACCAGTGCACGGGTGTCCACATCTTCGATGCAGACGATATTGTTTTTGATGAGATAATCTTCCAGCGATCCCTGCGCCATTTTGCGACTGTATAATTCTTCGAGGTTGCGTGCGATGAGCCCTTTTATTTTAACGCTGTCAGACTCAGAGTCTTCATTTTTTACGCCGTAATTGCCCACATGCACATTGTTCATGATCACGATCTGCCCGAAGTAGCTGGGATCAGTAAACACCTCCTGATAGCCGGTCATGCCGGTATTAAAGCATATTTCCCCGGTGGTTGTTCCTCTTTTTCCAAAGGCTCTTCCCCGGTGCGCTGTTCCGTCTGCGAGGAGAAGTATTGCTTGTGCTTGCTGCTGCGAAGTCATTCCCGAAAATTTTGCAAATAAAAACATTTTTCAGGGGATATGGGAAAGAAATTTAATTTACCCGGCACAGCGCTCCGGGCCATGACCTATTCAGTTCTTTTAGCGGTGGTGCTGTTTCCATACCATCTTTCTCCCAAAAGCCGAAAAGCAGGCTGCGAACTATAACTGGAAAATCTATGTTTTTAACAACGACCAGGGTGTTCAGCAACCCCAGGGTCTAAAATTATTACCAGGGGATTTGCACAAGGCATGTTTATAAAAAAGCAGGATCTTTTAGGATCCTGCTCTGGGTATAATTCATTGAAATGTTTAATCTTAATCTTCCGGATAATTATTCTTCAGTCTTTGGAGCTTCTTCGGCAACCGGCGTTTCGGGAGCAGCGGATTCCGTGGCCGGAGCAGCCGTCTTAGTAGCAACGGCTCTGCTTCTGCGGGTCTTTTTAGCCGGTTCCTTAACCTCACCCTTGCCTTTACCGTAGATTTCATTAAAGTCGACCAGTTCGATCAGTGCGGTCTCGGCGTTGTCACCATGACGTGCACCGAGTTTTATAACCCTGGTGTATCCGCCCGGACGTCCACCGATTTTTTCTGCAACTGCTCCAAATAATTCAGCAACTGCTTCCTTATCCTGGAGATAACTGAAAACAATCCTGCGTTGATGCGTAGTATTTTCCTTTCCCTTGGTAATTAAGGGTTCGATGTAGGTGCGTAATGCCTTTGCTTTGGCCAATGTGGATACGATCCTTTTGTGAACGATCAGCTCGCAGGCCATATTACTTAATAAAGCTCTCCTGTGAGAGGCTGTTCTGCCGAGGTTATTTATTTTGTCTCCGTGACGCATGACTGTTGTTTTTAAAGCTGCACCGTGTCAGGAATTGCAGCTTATTATTAAATATTATTACCTCACTTATAACTGAGCCAAGCTCCAGCTGTAAAAGGTATTGTTAGAATTCTTCTTTATCAACTCCGAGCTTGCTCAGGTCCATACCAAAATGAAGGCCTCTTTCGCCGAGAACCTGTTCAATTTCAGCAAGTGATTTCTGACCGAAATTCCTGAATTTCATCAGGTCTTCCTGTTCGTACTGAACCAGTTCGCTTAACGAATTGATCTTTGCAGCCTTCAGGCAATTGAATGCACGTACGGAAAGATCAAGGTCTTCCAATGGCGTTTTCAGCACTTTGCGGAGTTGAAGCATTTGTTCGTCAACAACATCTTCTTTCTTGTCTTCCTTATTATCAAAAGTGATGTTTTCATCCGTGATGATCATCAGGTGCTGGATCAGTATACGGCTGGCCTGCTTCACAGCTTCTTCAGGATGGATGGTGCCATCAGTAGAAACGTCCATAATCAGTTTTTCATAATCCGTTCTCTGTTCAACGCGCGTATTCTCAATGGCGTATTTCACATTCTTAATAGGAGTAAAGATAGAGTCAGTTGGAATGTATCCGAATGGTGCATCTTTTACCTTGTTATCTTCTGCCGGCACGTACCCGCGTCCTTTTGCAATAGTGATCTCAATGTCGAGCTTTGCTGAAGGATCGAGCGTGCAGATCAGTAAATCCGGGTTCATGATCTCGAAGCTCTGGGAAGCATCGCCTATGATGCCTGCCGTGAACTCACTTTTATTTTTAATGCTGAGGTTTATCTTTTCCTGGCCCGGATCGTTGTCAAGTTTTTTCTTGAAACGAACCTGTTTCAGGTTAAGGATTATTTCCACAACATCTTCAGAAATGCCTTTTATAGTAGCAAACTCATGGTCCACTCCTTCTATACGAACGCCAATGATTGCATATCCCTCCAGTGAACTCAGAAGCACTCTGCGTAATGCATTGCCTATGGTAACGCCAAAACCAGGCTCTAAAGGACGAAACTCAAACTGAGCTTCGAAATCAGTAGCCTTCTGCAAGATGATTTTTTCTGGTTTCTGGAAATTTAAAATGGCCATATTAAAATGTAAAATTTAACTAATGAATAAATTGCCGGCACAGGTCCATCCTTACTTGGAGTACAACTCCACGATCAGTTGTTCCCTGATATTTTCGGGAACGCTTTCTCTTTCAGGGTACGCAACAAAAACTCCTTTCATTTCTCCTTCGTTCCAGTCGAGCCAGCCGAACTTGATGTTCTTGCCGCGGATAGCGCCAGTCAATGATTCATTTGATTTATCTTTTTCTTTCAGGCTGATCACGTCTCCGGGTTTCAGCTGGTATGAAGGAATGTTTACAATCTCTCCATTTACCGTTACGTGCTTATGGGCAACGAGCTGGCGGGCCGCAGGGCGGGAAGGTGCAACACCAAGGCGGTAAACAGTATTATCCAGACGCGCTTCAAGAAGTCTCATCAGGTTTTCACCTGTTACACCTTTGATACGTGCTGCTTCTTCAAAAGTTTTGCGGAATTGCTTTTCCAGGATACCATAAGTATACTTGGCTTTTTGTTTTTCCTTTAGCTGGATTGCGTATTCACCGGGAGCCTTACGTTTTTTTGTAGGACCATGCTGTCCGGGAGGAAAGCTGTTTTTAGTGAGCCATTTGCCGTTGCCAAGGATCGGTTCGCCAAAAATGCGGCAGATCCTTGTTTTGGGGCCTGTGTATCGTGCCATAAATATTAAATCGATTTTTTAATTTCAGCCAGCGATCGGTAAAAATCTTAAAAATTAATCGCGGGCCGGGTTATAATATATAACGATAGTAACTATACTCTTCTTTTTTTCGGGGGCCTGCAGCCGTTATGAGGCAATGGGGTCATGTCTTTAATCATTACCACCTCGATACCTGAATTGGACAGTGCACGGATAGAACTTTCACGGCCTGAGCCAGGTCCCTTAACAAATACGTCCACTTTCTTCACTCCGGCATCAAATGCTACTTTCGCCGCATCGGATGCTGCCATCTGTGCAGCGTAAGGAGTATTCTTCTTGGATCCCTTAAATCCCATCTTACCCGCGCTGCTCCAGGAAATTACCTGGCCAACCTTGTTGGTAATACTGATAATAAGGTTGTTGAAACTTGCCACGATGTGGGCATCACCGTAATTGTCAACCTTTACGACTCTTTTTTTTGCAGCTGCTTTTGCGCTGTTCTGTGCTTTTGCCATTGTTAATACTGTTGGAGGTAATCAATTAACATTTATAATATCCCGCAAATGCGGTATGAGCATGCCCTGTCCAGTCCTGGCCGGAGTACGGTACATGACCAGATTCTATTTCTTAGCTACTTTTTTCTTTCCTGCAACTGTCTTGCGTTTGCCCTTGCGCGTACGGCTGTTAGTACGTGTACGCTGTCCGCGGACAGGTAAACCTTTACGGTGACGGAGGCCACGGTAGCAGGCGATATCAAGCAGACGCTTTATGCTCGTCTGAACCTCGGAGCGAAGCTGGCCCTCCACCTTAAACTCGTTGGTAATGGTAGACCGGATCGCATTGAGCTCATCATCATCCCATTCGTTTACTTTCTTATTAACACTGATCCCAGCTTTGTCAAGAATATATTTAGCAGTAGAAAGGCCGATACCATATATATATGTAAGGCCTATTTCTCCTCTTTTATTTTTTGGCAGATCCACTCCGGCAATACGAGCCATAGTTTATTTTAATTTTTATTTTGAACGGTTATTTCCATTTACAAATTATCCCTGTCTTTGCTTGAAGCGAGGATTCTTTTTATTAATTACATACAGTACCCCTTTGCGGCGCACGATCTTGCAATCAACGCTTCTTTTCTTAATGGCTGCTCTTACTTTCATTTGTGCACGTTTATTATTAATAAGCCAGATAACACCTGCGTTTATCTCTCTATTTATACCTGAAAATTATTCTTCCCCTTGATAAATCGTATGGACTCATTTCAACTCCTACCTTGTCTCCCGGTAAAATCCTGATATAGTTCATTCTCATTTTTCCCGAGATCGTTGCCAGTATCTCATGTCCGTTTTCGAGTTTAACCTTGAACATCGCATTTGATAAGGCTTCTAAAATAACTCCATCCTGTTTAATCAGCGGTTGTTTACCCATACACTTTTTAGGAGGCGCAAAGATATATTATTTTAAGAAGAAATAAAAAAATTATGAAGATATGGCCAGGCATAAATCTTGAAGGTATAGCCCTCAGAAGCGCTAAAAATAGAAAAAAGTGCCGGAACATCCCATTTTACGTTAAAAATACATGCAAAAAATACCATCTAACAGACATATCGGTGTCAATTTTCCTTCAAACCGGCTTGGCAGAAGCGGTTCTATGGGCGCCATGCGCCATCGAAGCGGCTATTTTCATTCATGAAAAACAGTCATTACAACTGCAACTGGCTAAAGGGGATTATGGCTACTGGAAATTATCCACCGGCCAGATAAAACCCGGAGATGAATACTGGTTCTTCATAAATGATGGAGACGGCTATCCCGATCCTGCTTCATTGTCTTATCAGAAAGCCGTGCACGGACCTTCTACAGCTATCGGCCTGCTTGAATATAAATGGAGCGATACTGACTTGGAAAAACACCCCCCTGAAAGAATATATTATATAGGAGCTACATACAGGCACTTTTTCCAAAGAGCATACTTTTGAGGGTATTGCCTCAAAACTGGATCACCTGGCAGACCTTGGAATTACAGCTGTCGAGATCATGCCGGTCGCACCATTTCCCGGTAGCCGCAACTGGGGCTACGATGTCGTGTTCCCTTTCGCAATACAGAATTCTTATGGAAGCGTAGAGGCCCTGCATCAACTGGTTGATGCCTGTCATGCTAAAGGCATTGCCGTGATCCTGGACGCAATATATAATCACATAGGTCCCGAAGGAAATTACCTGCCCCGGTTTGGACCCTATTATCAGACCTTAATGGGAACCACTCCGACCGGAATGGAGCATGAAGGCCCCCTGATAAATGAATACAACCAACGCATAAAAGACTATTTGCAAAAAGCCTTGCGGGAGGCTAAGACGCACTCTACCTGGGCAGAACCAAATATAGAATATGAAAATGCATCCATAGCGTTTGCGCAGGCACTCATCAATGGTAAAAATGAGTTCCATCAATCGTTTATTCCCTTTTTGCAGCGAATAACCGATTTTGGCATTGTTAATTCAATGTCACAGCTGGTATTAAAATTTACCTGTCCGGGTATTCCTGATACTTACCAGGGAACGGAACTGTGGTACCTTAGCCTGGTGGATTCTGACTACAGGCGGCCGGTAGATTTCAACCTCCGGAAAAAAATTACTGGCAGAAAATCAACCTTTCTATAAGCTTTGGGAAACCCGTGAAAACGGACATATCAAACCAGCGCTTCTTCACCAGCTATTAAAGATCAGAAATACCTTTACGGATCTTTTCTCCGAAAGAAAATACATACCATTAAATACGGAGGGTGCATTTAAAAATAATGTGATGGCCTTTATCCGGCAGCGCGGAGAAAAAAACATTCTCTTCGCAGTACCTCTCCACATCAGCCATCTGTCGGATAATTGTTCAAATGTGGACTAGCACGATACAAAAATAATCCCTCCACCGGGCATCAACACCCAATGGAAGGATCTGCTTAAAGACTTACAATTGAAAGAGGTTTATTTAAAAGACATTTTCAATATTTTTCCTTTGGGAATACTGATCAATCAATAACCGAATATTTCCTGAAGAGATACTTCTTTGAACTCACCCAGTTTTTTAAGATCGTCCATATTTATTTTTGCCGGGGAACACAGTACGCAATAAGAATATGGTTTCCCGGACATTTCATCATCATGAAACTTTTTAATATCATCAAAGCTCAATGCACCAACAGTTTCATACACCCTTTTGCGCATATCCGTATTAACGCCAAGACGTTTTGCAGAGAGATAACTGAATATTATCGCATCCTGTGTGATGCGCTCGCTGGCTATACTCTGCCTGATGCTTTCTTTTCCATTGGCCAGTATATCTTCGGCATGGGGCAGCGTATCAAGTAATTCATTCATTGCTGCCACCGCTTCCTTCATTTTATCGGCCTGGCTGCCTACATAGGCGACAGTCGTATAACGTCCTTCTTTCTTATCGGGTGCAGAATAGAATGCGTAAGTAGAATAGGCAAGCGCCTTGGATTCACGTATCGACTGAAAAACAATTGATCCCATATCGCCGCCAAAATAACTGTTGAACAACTCTATGACCGGCGCTTTGGAGGTATCGTAATTCAATGAGTTATTGATCCATGTGATCTCTGCCTGCACCATGTCGTAAGGTGTAAACAGAACTTTGTTTTGCGTATTGTCCTTCTTCACAAATTTAATGGCTTCCGGTGCTGTTCTGAATTCAGCCCCAAGAGGGTGCGCCACTTTGATGTCTGCGACAAAGGCATCAAGTTTTTCAGGGCCGTAATAAATAATCGTATGCTTGTATTTAAACACGTCATGAAGGATATCTGCCAGCTGGCCTGCTGTTACCGCATTTAATTCCTCGTTGCTGATCTGGTAATTGAAGGGATTTTTTTCGCCATAAATAGCATAGCTCACCAAACCTCTTGCAATATTCTGCTTATTGGATTTTGCGTCTGCTTTTGATTTAAGTAATCTCGCCTTGAGATTAATCAGGGCATTTTCATCAGGTTTGCAATTGAGCACCAGGTTTTCAAATAATTTAACGGCCCTATCAAAATTTTCCTGTAAACCAGAGATGGTAATGGTAGTATTTTCATTTCCGGGACTAACAGTAAAGTTGCATGCAATATTATAAAACTGCCTGCTGATCTCTTCCGATGTAAACTTATTATTTCCCAGAAACTGAAGATAGCCAGCTGCCAGGCCGAGACGGCGATCATTCCAGTTGCCTATATCGAAACGATAGTATAACCTGAACAGATCATTATCCTTATTCTGCACATATAATATATCTGCATTACCTGCTTTGGATTTACCTATTTCTTTATCATAATCAATCCATTTAGGCTTTAACGCATTTACAGGAATGGATGCTACATATTTACTGAACACTGATTGCACGTCCCTGTTAATCGGAATTGGTGTGATAGGCGGCTTCTGAACCTTATCAGTGATCTTGCTTTTTCCTTTTCTTTTATATACGAGCACATAATTATCATTCAAATACTTTTTCACGAAATCAACCACTTCCTGTTTGGTGACTTTCGCCATGTCATCTATGTAAGAAACATCACCTTTCCAATCCAGGCCCTTGTGCTGAATGAATCCTGTGATCAATGCTGTAGCGCGGTTTTCATTACTTTCCAGTCCTGAAAGTTCGGCGAGTTTATAATTGCTGATAATGGCTCTGATCAGCGTTTCATCAAATGTGCCTTTGCGCAGCAGATCCAGCTGTGCCAGCAACAGGTCTTTTACTTCTTCAAGAGATTGTCCGTCCTTTGCTTTTCCTGACAATAACAATAAACTATAATCCTTCCAGTTCAGCTCCCCCGCATTGCTGCTTAGTACTTTTTGCTGTTTGTTAAGGTTGATATCCATCAGACCGGCCTTACCATTGGAGAGCAGCTGGCTCACCACGGAGAGCACTACTTCTTCTTTTCTGTCGGCAACGCCTGGCAGCCTGAAGGCAAGTACCATATTTTCAGCATCTGGCCCTACCACTTCTTTTATTACCGGCGCCATAAGCGGTGTTTCTTTCGGACCATTATATACCACCACAGGTTTGGCGGGCAATACCGAAAATGCTTTGTCAATCTTCCTGATCATTTCATCAGGATTAAAGTCGCCTGATAAGGCAATGCCCATATTTCCCGGAACATAATAAGTATTATAAAAATTCCTGATCGCGATTAATGAAGGATTTTTTAAATGTTCAATGGTTCCGATGGTGGTCTGCTGACCATAATTGTGCGATGGGAACATTCCGGAAAGCAATGCTTCCCAGGTTTTGCTTCCATCATTGTCAAGTCCACGGTTTTTTTCTTCATAAACAGCTTCAAGCTCCGTATGAAACAGGCGGAACACCGGATTGGTGAAGCGCTCGGACTGAATAGCCAGAAATTTATCCACTGAATTTGCAGGAATATCCTCTTCGTATACTGTTTCTTCAACAGAAGTATGGGCATTGGTACCTTGCGAGCCTATGCTCGTCATCATTTTATCGTATTCATTTGGGATGGCATATTTCGCGGCTATTCCCGAAACGCTGTCTATCTGATGGTACACAGCTTTCCGCTGCAAAGTATCCGTTGTATGATTGTATACGTCGTAAAGACTTGTGATTTCCGCTATGAAAGGTTTTTCTTTTGCAGAGTCCAGTGACCCGTATTTGTAAGTACCCTTAAACAGAAGATGTTCCAGGTAATGCGCCAGCCCTGTGTGGTCCTTCGGATCGCTGTTGCTACCGGCCCGGACTCCTATCAGCGCTTTTATCCGGGGTTCCTTAATGTTAGAGCTAAGCATCACGGTAAGTCCGTTTTTCAGCGTGTAAAACCGCGCTTTCATTGGATCATTGGTTACATACCGGTAGGTGTATCCGTTTACAGTAGCGTCTTTCCATTCAAATTTTTTCTGGGCAAACCCGGCATTGAAAAGCGTGAAAAGCAACAAAATTGCAAATGAAAACTTCAGCGTAAGCATACTTTTTAGTTTGTGCAAAGAGAAAGTTTTTTAAACAAACCCAATTACCATTCATACAAAATCCTGTCCGGTATGACCGGAACAAAGCCCATGTACAAACAATGGCACAACGATTGCCTATATTTGTTCAAACTTCCTGTATGAAAAAGATCTTAATGGCAGCAGCATTAATTGGCACAATAGCGGCTGTTGCTATTGTATACATTCAGTATCTAGCTGACGATAAGCATATAGAAGATCCAACCATGGACATCTGGTTATGATGAAAAAATACCCCACTTTACCGGGTGTACTGCAACATCCATTCATATATATTTCTACCTTCTTCCCTGTTTAAGGGGTCAGTGGCTTTTGTCCAGCCATCGTGTCCTCCGGTTGGCCATTGGGTTATTTAATAGGAAAATCAGGATTATAATACTGAATAAAATTAATATTGCGTGTGGTGGATTTGTAAGTGACCACACTATCGTCAAGATTATGAAAAGCCCTCGTTGGGACGTTTGTATTAGCCATCTCTTTTGCCGTAGCGCTGTCGGCCCAGGACGCTAAAATTTTCCACGGAATGCGTATCATGACAAAATTTAGCCATGCCTAAATCACGATTTATTTACTCAAACTTCCCCGTGTGTATTGAAGCATCCACTGATAAATATTCATTCCGTTCCCTTTAAAAGAAGGATCGTATGTTTTTGTCCAGGCATCATGCCCGCCTGTTGGCCAGGTGGTCAGGCGGGCGGGCGTTATTGGGTGGTGGCTATTGATCTTTGATACATAATCCATTGAATAAGAAACAGGAACAGTCGGATCATCAACATTGTGAAAGGCCCATACCGGCAGATTAAATGAAGCAATATGCGAGGCCTTGTTATCGTCTGGCCAGGAGCCCCCACAAATTGGAACAGATGCGGCGATGGATGCGCCGTATTCGGAAGAAAAATCCCAGGTCACCCCGCCACCCATGCTGAGACCGGTAACATAAATCCGGGTCGTATCTACGCGGTATCTTTTGAGAGCGTACTGCAAAACACCATTCACCTCTGCATTTGTGGGCCATTTCTTAAACTGGGGCGATAGCACAATAAATGAAAAATGTTTACCTGCAGATTCAAAATCAGCGGGAAAATTCTTTTTATAAATTAATCTGGGAAGCCCGGCGCGAAGCATATTTGAAAGCTCCGATGTGCCATTTCCCAGTTCTCCTATGCCATGAATAAATAAAATAAGCGGATACTTTTTACTGCTGGAATCATAACGGGCAGGAATTACCTGGTAATATCCTGCACAATCGGTGTTCACATTAGCATTGATGGCGGTCATAACAGCCGGACTGGTCTCGATTACGTTATCTTCTGAGTCTTTCCCTGCAAGGTCCTTTTTGCAGGAAGGGAAAACAAACAGCGCAAGCGCGGCTGCACACAAAATTTTGGTTGCATTCATAGGTAGAAATTGGATTATAATCAATTTGGATATGAAAGCAAAATTAATATCGTTATCGGACACATGCAAGATTAATTTTGGGAATTTAGCGGGCATCTTCCCATAAAAGAATTCGTTCCCGGAAAGGGAAATATATGTCTTGTTTTTTTCATTCTGTTCTATCTTTAATGAAATTATAATACCAATATGAGAATAATAATTGTCGGGGGCGGTTTCGCTGGCATAAACCTCGCTAAGAAACTTGCCCATTACAACGACATTAGCGTAACGCTGGTTGATAGAAATAACTATACTTTTTTTGCGCCTTTACTATACCAGGTATCAACATCGTTCATAGAAGCATCCAATATCTGTTACCCGTTCAGAAGGATGTTTCAGAATAAATCCAACCTGAGGTTTTACCTGGGTGAATTAATTAAAATTAATCCAACTGATAATTCCGTAGAATTCGACACCGGCACGCTTCAATATGATTACCTGGTGCTGTGCATGGGTACTGAAACAAATTATTTCGGATTAGAAAATGTAAAGAAGAATGCATTGCCGATGAAAAATATCGATGATGCGCTTAATCTCCGCAATCATATTTTACTGACACTTGAAAAAGTGGTGCGCATGAAAGAAAGTCCCGAACGTGAAAAATTACAGAATGTAGTAATCGCGGGTGGCGGACCTACAGGTGTTGAAGTATCGGGGATGCTGGCGGAAATGAGACGCAATATCCTGATGAAAGATTATCCTGAACTCATTAATATTCGCGGCCATATTTATCTGATCGATGCTGGTCCTGCTTTGCTAGGACCAATGAGCAAAAAATCTCAGGAGGAGGCCCATAAGGTGTTGCAAAAACTTGGAGTGAAAATAATTAACGGTGTTGCTGTAAAAGATTATAATGAGGGAGTGGTATTACTGGCTAATGGCGAAACCATTCCTTGTGCAACAGTTGTATGGACATCAGGCGTTATTGCAAGGGAGGCACCTGGCATTCCTGCAGAAAGTATAGGACGGGGAAGAAGGATCATTGTGGATGAATTCAATAAAGTAAAGACGAGTTCTAATATTTTTTCCATTGGTGACATCTGTTACCAGGATACAGATAAGAATTGGGCCAACGGTCATCCTCAATTGGCACAGGTGGCGATACAACAAGGAAAGGTGCTTGCTAATAATTTGATAAATATTAAAGAAGGGAGATCACTAAAGCCATTTACCTATCGCAACAAAGGAACAATGGCCATTATCGCAAAATACAAAGCAGTCGTGGATCTTCCGAGGGGGTTCTTTAAAGGGTTTATTGCCTGGCTTGCGTGGCTTTTCATCCATATTCTACCAATTGCCGGATACAGGAACAAAGCGAAACTTTTTTATAACTGGTTCTGGTCTTTTATCACTAATGACCCAACGCTAAGACTAATCATCAGACCCCGGAAAAACGATTTACCCCAGTAGTGCTCTATAAAAAGCACCGTCATATTTATTCAATCCTATCGTAGCAGATATTATTGAATAATTATCACGGTGCTCTTAATGAATTAGGACAGCTTACTATTTTGTTTTGGTAGAATCCATCATCATAGATCCTTTTTCTTTCATTTTGCCCATTTTACCCATCTTTCCATCCATTCCCATCATTTCGCCGTTTTTCATCATCATGGTTTTGCCGGTGGAAGTCTTCACAGAACCGTCTTTCATAACTGTCGTTCCATTGCTGAGCGTCATGTCTTCGGTCATTTCCATTTTCTGCCCATCTTTCATGACCATCATTTTACCGTCCTTCATCATAACACAATCCTTCATTTTGTGGTTCATCATTTTGTGCATTTTGTGGCCCATCGAATCCTGAGCGGACACGGCGCCGGCAGTACAGACAAATGCTAAAGCCAGGATCATTATTTTTTTCATACAAAAAATGTTTGTTGCGGTTCTAAGAACAGCAGTGGTTAGAAAATTTAAAGAATACTATTTATGTTTGCAATAATCGTTCCTTCCAGCACTATTTAAGTACATTGTAACAATTTGACTGCATTTATGTCTAAAAAAAGCAATTATGCTTACCGGGACCTTACGCTGAAATCCAGACCAGGAGAGCGCTGGAAAGCCATTTCAGGACTTGAAGAATACTTTATGGTCTCTTCCCTGGGGCGCATTAAAAGGCTGGAATATGAGTCCATATATAAGAATGGAGCCATATATTTGAAATCAGAAAAGATCATAAAGCCCGAGATCCGCTGGCACCACAATAAATTCAAGAATGATTATACGGCTTACCTGGCGGTAAGGGTAGCGGTAGCTAAATGCATTTACAATTTTACCCTGGCAAGGCTGGTGTACTGCTCATTTAAAAGCTCATTGGATTATTACGACTATAGCAAGGTTATTTTTTATATAGATGGCGACACGTTCAATGTATCGCTGGCTAATCTTCAACCTGCAACATACAGCGAAAAGCAGCGACGCATCAAGGAGCTGGGGCGTTCTCCCAACCCTTTTCACAAGCTTTCAGCAAAGCAGGTCAGACACCGGCACTGGCACATGCTTCAGTTTCATCTTAAAAGGATCCATCAATGCGACATGAAGGGAAAAAGAATTAAAACGTTCTCCAGCATTGCCGATGCGCACAGGGCCACAGGCTGCAATGCCACCTGCATCAGCAGAAATGCGAAAGGCCACCTTCGAAGCAGCGGGGGATATTTGTGGAAATACGGCTAGGCGTAGATTCAGCAAACCCTATTTTTCAGCAAACTCCTTTGGGCAGGATATATCCCTGAGCGGCCGCTAAAATAATAAGCGGTAAAGCAGGCTACTGCATAGTACAAAATATGTTGTCCTCCAAAAAGCTCCACACCCATAATAGTGCAGGCGATGGGTGTTTTCGTTGCTCCGGCGAATATTGCGATAAACCCGAGTCCGGCCATAAGATCTGTGGGTGCCCCGGTAAGCACGGCAATGGTGTTGCCGAGAGCAGCCCCTATGAAAAACAATGGTGTCACTTCACCACCTTTGAAGCCCATTCCCAATGTGATGACAGTAAACAATAATTTCCAGAACCAGCTCAGGTAACCAGCTCCGCCATAAGCAAAAGAAGATACAATGCTGGCCCCACCGGCATTCGTTACCCCCAGACCCAGATAATCCCTGGTTCCGATAATATAGGTTAATGCGATAATTAGGCAACCACCGGTAAATGGTATAAGCCATTTCACGGTAATAAGCCTGTCGCTATAATATTTAACTGTATGTGACGCTTTTGAGAATAACCATGCAATTAATCCAAAACATATACCTGATGCCAGCACTTCTGCTAACAATAAAACATGTCCAGTACTGTCTTCTGCAAATGAAGAGATATGATATCTGGTATGATGGATGCCCCATGCCGAGCAGGTAATGTCTGCCAGTATGCCTGCAAGGAAACAGGGCAGTAATGCTTCATGATTTATTCTCCCGACGAACAATACTTCCAGGGCAAATATTGCCGCGGCAACAGGTGTTCCGAACACCGCACCGAAACCTGCCGCAATGCCTGCCAATAATAAAATGCGTAAATCACCGTTTCCCAGGTTTAATTTTTTACCGATAAATGCGGCAATGCTGCCCCCTATTTGCACTGCCGTACCTTCGCGACCCGCAGAGCCGCCGAAGAGATGGGTAATTAGTGTAGTAATTAAGACCAACGGCGCCATACGGGCAGGAACACCCCCTCCCGATTCATGGATCTCATCAATGATCAGGTCGTTGCCCGCTTCGGCGTTTTTGCCCGAGAGTTTATACAGGAAATGTATCAGCACTCCCGCAAAGGGCAAAAGAAACAGCAACCAGCTATTATTCCAGCGAAGTATCGTAACCTTATCAAGCAGCCATAAAAAAAGCGCCACGACAGAGCCGGTAACCACAGCAACGGGCAGGGATAACAAAGACCACTTTAATAAAGGAAAAGCAAGCATCTTTTTCATATCAATTTTTCCAGCACAACTGGAGAGCATAAGATACAAAGAAGTATGCTGCTTATGAAAGTTGCTCGGCCTTAAATTATTTTAAACGCTTTCCGGAAGATCAAAACCAAAAGTGCTTCCTACCCCTAGTGTGCTTTCTACCCAGACATGGCCCGTTTGCGCCTCGATGAATTCCTTGGCGATAGTTAATCCCAGGCCACTGCCAGAAGACGTGGCGCGACCAGGAATTTTGTAATAGCGGTCAAAAATGCGTGACAGGTACTTTTCTTCCATTCCCTTTCCGTAATCCTTCACTTTAAAAAGAATGCGTCCGTCAGCATGGTCAATATTCAGAATGATTTCTGAAGAAGTCGATGAATGCTTGATCGCATTAGTCAGAAAATTAATCAATACCCATGATGTTTTTTCTTTATCAGCGAGAACAAATGGAAGGCCGGGGGCCAATTGCTGCTTAAGGGTTATATTCTTTTGCTGCAAAATAAATTCTACTGACTGTACGGCTTCATCAACGATCTCCGCACAGGCAACACGTTCAACTTTTAACTGGATGTGACCGGTTTCCAGCTGGCTCATATTAAGAAGTTCACTGGTGATCTTAAGTAGTCTTTCAGCATCGTCATTTATACTGCGCACCAGTTCCTGCTGTTCCGCATTTGCTTCTCCCACGCGAGGGTCAGCAAGCAGCTGAGCGCTGATCTTGATGGCAGCGATGGGTGTTTTTAATTCATGTGAAATAGTGGCTATAAAGTTGGTTTTGGCTTCATCAAGCTCGTGGAATGGAGTGATATTTCGCAGTACAATCACTTCCCCTATTATCATTTCATTGTTTTTCACGCTTAGCGACTCGAGGTTGAAATAACTTTCTTTATTGTCGGCATAAATTTTCAATTCCTTTTGTTTGTTGGTATCCTGCATCAGTGTGCGCATCAGATCATTGCTGAGGGCCACGTCCGGAGCATATTTTCCTGCTATGTCTGCTTCTTTTAAACCAATCAGTTTCTGTGCCACTACATTTAAAAAAAGTATATTTTTTTTATCGTCTAACCCGATAATTCCATCGTGCATCTGGTTGATGATCGTTTCTATACGGCTTTTTTCAAATTTGATGCGGGCGAGGTTACTATGTTCGTATTCGTCCAATTTCTCTGCCATACTGTTAAAGGCATTTGCCAGTTCTCCAAATTCATCTTTTTGTTTAAGATGAATTCGCTTGCTGTAATCTTTGTTCACTATTGATCTGATCCCATCTGTAAGAGAGGTTATGGGTCTGCTGATTACGCTCGGAAAATTCACTGCGAGAGTAAATGTAATAAGTGTCATAATTGAAAATACAATCATCAGCCAGGTATTTACTGTTTCCGCCGTTACTACTGCATTATTATTCTTTATCAGAATTGCCTGATGATTAATTGTATTAATTTCCTGCAGACCTTTTCGTATCACCAATTTCAGAGAATCATTCTCTGGATCTTTTTTCAGTGATGCAAAGCCGTTGCTCACCAGGGAAGTAGCTTTAAGCTCTCCGGCTTCTGTTATATTCGCCATCTGGTTAAGGAGATTACTTTGAAATTTTTCCGTGAAGGCAGTATCATACTTTAATTTATCAAGTGCCTCCAGCATGCTATTGCTGTAAACAAGACTCTCGAAATTATTTTTAAGAATCTGCCTGGCATCTGTTCTAAGGCGGTTAATTGTAACCAGGCTTAATACACCAAATATTAAAATAACTATAAATAAAAAGCCTGTGCCCAGCCTGAGCTTTGTTTTGATACGCATGTTATGAAAGAATTACAATGTCTATGTCAGCGGAAGATAATTTATTAAGCAATTGATTAAATACGGCCGTACTGCGAATGATTCCTATCAGTGATAAATGAGGCTTTCCCAGGCATATAGTGGTAATATTTTTTTCTTCAGCCACCTGGATAATACCCTTAGCTATGTTATCCTGTCGGACACGGATCACTTCCGCACCCATTTCAGAAGCCATTTTAAAATTATTAATCAGGTGCCGTTGTGCCGCCAGGCCGATCTTATCCCCGGCCTCCCGTGCAGTCTGTACGTAAAGCAGACACCACCTGGAATGGTAATACGCTGCAAGCCTCGCGGTTTTACGTATAACTCTTTTAGCTACTTCATGATTGCTACTAATGCATGCCATGAATGTTTCAGGACGCAGGTGCGAATTCCGCGGGAGCTCCGTTTCAATTTTATGTTCTACCTGCGCAGCTACTTCTTTGAGCGCCAGTTCACGCAATTGAAGGATCTTTTCCGGCTGAAAGAAATTGCTGATGGCAACAGCTACTTTATCTGGGGCATAGATCTTCCCTTCTTTCAGCCGCGTAATCAGTTCATCTGCCGTCAGGTCAATATTAACTACTTCATCTGCCTGCTGCAATACATTATCAGGAATGCGTTCCGATACACTTATTCCGGTGATCTCTTTAATTTCATCCTGTAAACTTTCAATATGCTGGATGTTGACCGCGCTGATAACATTGATACCGGCATTCAGAATTTCCATTACGTCCTGCCATCGTTTTTCATTTTTACTTCCTTCTATGTTTGTATGCGCCAGTTCATCAATGATCACTACTTCCGGGTGAAGGTTTAAAACGGCCTGCACATCCATTTCTTCCAGTTCCTTTCCTTTGTAAAAAAGTTTGCGGCGTGGAATAATGGGCAATCCCTCAAGGAGCGCATGCGTTTCCTGCCTGTTGTGTGTTTCTATATATCCAATCTTTATATCCACCCCATTGCGCATCAGCACTTTGGCTTCCTGGAGCATCCGGAAAGTTTTTCCTACACCCGCGCTCATGCCGATATATATTTTGAATTTGCCCCTCCTGGAGTTTCGGATAAGTTCTAAAAAATGTTTTGTACTGTTTTGTTTATCGTCTGGCATATCGCATGGGGTTTTCCGCTATTAATTTATTTAAAAATGATAGGTGGCCGCTAAAACAAAACTACCGTAAGAGGATGTGTTTTCCGTACCGGATTTATAAAAAATGGCGTTACCGGCATGATCGAAACGAAACTCAGGGATAATAGTCAGGTTGTCCACTTTAAAGTTAGCGGACAGCGTCGGGGCAAATACATTATTTAATCCGAGGTAATCGTCCTTATCACTGATGTATTCGGTGCGAAGAGTCAGACCAAACCACTTTACAGGGTCCACATTCAGGTACAGCGCGATGCCCTCCCAGCTCTTTTTGCGGAACTGACCGGTGCTGTCGGCATCCACCTTTAAAGATTGCAACGTACCATTAATACCGATGCTGAACTTATTTGATACGGCATAGGTAGCTACGACATCTCCCTGCACTACTTTTTTAAAATCGTTTTGCTTTCCCCCAACAAAATTAAAATAGGCCTTCAGTTTTTCGTCCTTTGACCCGGTAGAAAACTGGGCGATGAAAGATTTGGGCATGCCGGGTGCGCTACGATAATCAGTGGGATTAGAAATACCTACCATGAACGCATTTTTCCCTCCGAGACTAATATCAGCCTTTAGACCTGTATGTGAAAACGGTCCGTTAGTGAACATATAGCTCATGCTGTAATTTCTGTTGAGATATGCATCTACCAGTTCGTATCCCACATGCGTGGCCCAGGTTCCCAGAGTTAATTTTACTGTTGCCACCGGTGAGTAAGTCAGGTACAATTGTTTGAGCGCAAACCGTGTACCGGCATCATGGTAAGCGAACTCCTCTGCCCTCGTGCCGAATCCAAGATCGATGGTCGCACTCACCTTACCAAAATTATGATCTGCGCGCAGGGATGCCATACCCAGTTCAAAGGAATTGGATGATCTGGTGAAACTGGTGAAACTATTATAGGGAGCAACTTTCGGATTATAGAAATCATACCGGTAATACGCATCAAGCGATCCGGAAATGACAGTAGGGGATGAACCTTTTTTAGTAGGATCGGATTCCTGGGACAATACCATTTCACTGACCATAAGGGTCAATGCGAAAAGAAAAACACACTTCTTCATACATTTATTTTAATTCGTCAAGAGCGATATTTAATTTTAGTACATTTATTTTAGAGGGCCCTAACATTCCTGCCAGCGGCTGGTCAGTGTGCTGGTCCACCAGGCCTACCAGTTTCAGTTCGTTTATTTTTCTGGAAGCTGCAATTCTCTTTACCTGCACCAGCGCGGAGGATCTGGAAATATCGGGATCGAGCCCGCTGCCGGAGGCGGTAACCATTTCAGCAGGGATCTCCTTTTTCTGAACACCAGGATTATGTACCAGAAAACTATCGATCCGGTCATTTACCTGTTTTAAATAATCAGGATTGGAGGGACCTTTATTGGATCCGGCAGAGCCTGCCGCATTGTAATTCACCGCAGATGGACGGCCGTTAAAGTATTTATCGTCCGTGAATTTCTGGCCTACTTTTTCGTAACCGACAACTCTTCCCTTTGCATAAAGTTTTTCTCCGTTGCCTTTACCCGGTGCCATTTTTCCAACGCCTGCTATAAGTAAAGGATACAATACGGCACACAATACGATCATGATTACCGTAAGCTTTAAAGAAGGCAGAATATATTGTTTCATTGTTGTTTTATTTTTGTTTTAAACGATTGAACGTTTTCGTTACTTCATAAATATTCCCAGCAGCAAATCGATCAGTTTGATGCCGATAAAAGGAATAATAACCCCTCCCAGTCCATATATCAATAAATTCCTTCTCAGCAGGGCACTTGCGCCAATAGGCTTATACGCTACTCCTTTCAGTGCCAGCGGTATCAGCGCGGGAATAATCAGTGCATTAAAAATAACTGCAGAGAGTATGGCTGATTCCGGGCTTTTCAGGTGCATGATATTAAGACCCTGCAAGGCAGGGATGGAGGTGATGAACAATGCCGGTACGATAGCAAAATACTTTGCTACATCATTAGCTATAGAAAAAGTAGTCAGCGTGCCCCTTGTCATTAGCAGCTGCTTACCTATTTCAACAATCTCTATCAGCTTTGTTGGATCATTGTCAAGATCCACCATGTTGCCTGCCTCTTTCGCAGCCTGTGTTCCGCTGTTCATGGCTACTCCCACATCAGCCTGCGCAAGTGCGGGTGCATCGTTGGTGCCATCTCCCATCATAGCAACCAGTTTACCGCCTTCCTGTTCCCTTTTGATATAAAGCATCTTGTCTTCGGGTTTGGCCTCAGCGATAAAATCATCCACACCGGCTTTCTCAGCAATATATTTGGCGGTCAGCGGATTGTCGCCGGTTACCATCACTGTTTTCACACCCATTTTCCTGAGACGCTCGAATCTTTCTGAAATACCAGGTTTAATAATATCCTGCAGCTCGATAACCCCGAGCACTTTTTCATTTCTACTTACTACAAGTGGCGTTCCGCCATTGGAGGCAATGATCTTCACACGCTCTTCGGCTTCAGCCGGGAATACGTTATTGGATTTAATAACAATGTTCCGGATGGAATCAAAAGCTCCCTTACGGATCCTCATGTCATCGATGTCGATACCGCTGCTTCTGGTTTCAGCAGTAAATTTGATGAAAATCGGATTGCTTTTTTTACTGTCGGGGGCTTTTATATTATTTACATTGGCCAGTTCGATGATCGATTTTCCTTCCGGTGTTTCATCGGCTAAAGAAGACTGTATACAGGCAATTACAAACTCCTTGTTGTCTATTCCATTAACGGGATAAAAGTTCGTGGCCTTTCGGTTACCGATCGTAATGGTGCCTGTTTTATCCAGCAACAAAGTATCCAGATCACCTGCGGTTTCGACGGCCTTACCACTTTTGGTAATGACATTGGCGCGCAGGGCCCTGTCCATGCCGGCTATGCCTATCGCACTGAGTAAACCGCCGATGGTGGTAGGAATCAGGCAAACGAACAACGATACAAATGCAGCAATGGTAATCGGCGTGTTGGCATAGTCCGCAAACGGCTTTAGTGTAACACATACAATTATAAATACCAGTGTAAAGCTTGCCAGCAATATGGTCAATGCAATTTCATTCGGTGTTTTCTGCCGGCTCGCTCCTTCCACCAGGGCGATCATCTTATCCAGAAAACTTTCACCGGGCTCCGTATTCACCTGCACTTTTATTTTATCACTCAGCACTTTTGTTCCACCTGTTACTGAAGATTTATCTCCACCCGCTTCGCGGATAACAGGAGCTGATTCCCCGGTAATGGCCGATTCATCGATAGTAGCGAGCCCTTCAATGATTTCTCCATCCATGGCGATCAGATCACCTGTTTCGCACACAAATACATCGCCTTTTTTAAGTTGGGACGAAGGAACGATCTGTATCCCGCTTCCGGCGGTATTGCCATTGATCAGCTTTTTTGCCGGCGTATCTTCCCGGGTTTTGCGCAAACTTTCTGCCTGCGCCTTTCCCCTGGCTTCAGCTATAGCCTCGGCAAAATTGGCGAACAACAAGGTAAACAGCAGGACGATGAACACCGCCAGATTATAACCAAGCGATCCCTGTGACATATCACCGGTGACCGCCGCATAAATAGTGACCCCAAGCATTACTATAGTACTGATCTCCACGGTAAACATCACCGGGTTGCGGATCATGATGCGGGGATCCAGTTTGATGAAAGATTCTTTGAAGGCCTCATTCATCAGCCTCGAATCGAACAATTTATTTTTATCAGTTGACATACAAGTCTGTTATTTAAGGTTGAAAAATTCTGCTATGGGTCCCAGGGTCAGTGCGGGGAAAAATGCCAGTGCAGCAAGAATCATGATCACCGCATAGGTCATGATACCAAATGTTATGGTATCGGTTTGCAGGGTACCAGCAGATTCAGGGATATACTTTTTCTTTGCCAGCAAACCGGCAATAGCCACAGGACCTATTATCGGCACAAATCTTCCGATCACCATCACAAGCCCGGTGGTAAGGTTCCAGAAAATATTGCCATCGCCCAGGCCTTCAAAACCCGACCCGTTATTAGCAGAGGAGGAGGTGTATTCATACAGCATTTCGGAGAACCCGTGGTTACCCGGATTGTTCAACCAGGATGAAGGTTTAACTGCCCAGTTGGCCTCTGCGTGATGGGTCACCAGGTAGGAAGATAAAGCAGCGCCAACCAAAATTAAAAAGGGATGCAGCAACGCGATGATCGCCGCAATCTTCATTTCCCTGGCTTCCACTTTTCTGCCCAGGAATTCAGGCGTTCTGCCAACCATTAATCCGGAAATAAACACCGCTATAATTAAAAAGATAAAATAATTGAGCAGCCCCACTCCCTTGCCTCCATAAAAACAGTTCGTCATCATTCCCAGCAGTTGCATGGCGCCAGACATCGGCATGGAGCTATCATGCATGGAATTGACCGATCCGGTAGAAATAACCGTGGTCATTACCTGCCAGTAAGCGGAGGCAGGAACGCCGATCCGCACTTCCTTTCCTTCCATCGCCGTGGCATCGGCAATACCCATATGTGTCAGTGCCGGGTTACCATTCATTTCAGAGATCATGTTGGGGATCATGAACGTGAGCATACCTACTGTCATTACGCCGAAGATCACATAAGCCAGTTTTTTCCTTTTTATAAAAAATCCAAAGGCGAAGATCAGGGCCATGGGCAGTATTACCTGCGCGATAATCTCCACCATATTGGTGAAGTAATTCGGATTTTCGAGCGGATGCGTTGAATTAGCGCCGAACCATCCTCCACCGTTAGTACCCACGTGCTTGATGGCGATCATACCAGCAGCAGGTCCCCGCGATACCTGCACAGAGTCACCCTGAAGGGTTACAATACTATCCTTACCCTCAAAGCCAGAGGGAGTGCCATTGAAAACCAACAGCACAGCCACGACGATACAAAGCGGCAATAGTATCCTAGTAATTGTTTTAGTGAAAAACACAAAAAAATTACCCGGTTTCTCAGTAGTTCTTCCGGCGAATGCCCTGAATAAAACGGCCACTGCCGCTACGCCGGTCGCCGCTGATACGAATTGCAAAAAGGTAATCACTATTAACTGACTCAGATAGGTCAGGCCGCTTTCTCCGGAGTAATTCTGCAGGTTGCAATTCACTACAAAACTAATTGCTGTATTAAAAGACAGATCAGGCGACATATCCGGGTTGCCATCTGGATTGAGCGGGAGATGAGATTGAAACAACAATACAAAAAAAGCGTACACCACCCATACTAAATTGATACATAGCAGGGCAGCCATATGCTGTTTCCAGTTCATTTCCCTTTTCGGATCAATGCCGCTAAAGCGGAAGATGAAACGTTCAAAAGGATTCATAAAATCAGTGAAGGTCTTTTCGCCCTTAAACACTCTTGCGATATACTTTCCCAACGGAAACGCTATCAGCAGGGTGATGACGAAACTGACAAGGATTCCTATCATCTCAGTATGCATAATTTTTAAAATTGACAGTTAAAATTTCTCGGGTTTAAGTAACACATACACCAGGTAAACAAATACCAGTATGGAAATAATAAAAAGAATATTCATCATAATTCAGAAAATTAAATTTTTTCAAAAAAATCAATTGATTTAAAAAAAATCCAGAAACAGAAAAGGAGGATAATCAGATAAAGAAGGATCAGCATATAATTTTATTTACTTCGTGATCTGAATGCCAAACGCTGTGCCTGGTATGAGGTATTTCACCAGAAATCAGCTAAAAGGCAGGCTAGGCAATGGCTTCAGTATATGGGGTATAGTATTCCGGAAATCCTGGAAACTATAAAACCTTCTCATTATGAGAAGGTTTTATCAGAATGACAACTATTTCAGCGCAGCTGGTAATCTTCTATTTTGCGGTAAAGCGTCGCCAGGCCAATATTCAGCAGCCGTGCGGCTTCAGCTTTATTATGATTGGTGTGAATGAGTACTCTCTGGATATGTAATTTTTCAACACTGCTGAGATCAAAGGCGGAAAGGATACCCTGCCTTGAATGTGTTTCCCTGAGTTCAGAGGGCAGGTGAATAACATCCAGTTCCATTCCATTGGCAACAATTACTGCGCGTTCTATCGCGTTTTTCAGCTCGCGGATATTTCCTTTCCAGGAGTGTTGTTGTAACTTATCAATGAATTCTTTACTCATTTCGCTTTCCCGGACATTTATTTTTTCTGAAAATAGCTTCACAAAGAACTTCGCCAGTTCCGGAATATCTTTTTTACGGTCACGTAATGCGGGCAGGGTTATCGTGTACACATTCAGCCTGTAAAAGAGATCCTCTCTGAACTTTCCTTCTTCTGCATCTTTTTTTAGATCCCTGTTAGTAGCAGCTATAATTCGCACATCCACCCGCGTTGTTTTCGTATCGCCCAGTTTGATGTATTCACTGGTCTCAAGAACCCGCAACAACTTACTCTGGAGATCAATTGGCATCTCCCCTATTTCGTCAAGAAATAAGGTACCATTGTCGGCTTCCTCCATTAAACCTTTTTTATCACGAACAGCGTTGGTGAAGGCACCTGCTTTATACCCGAATATTTCACTTTCTAAAAGCTCCTTACTAAAAGAACTGCAGTTTAGGGCAACAAACGCCTGCCGGGCTCTTTTGCTAGCCTGATGTATTGCCTGTGCAAACACTTCCTTACCGGTGCCGGTTTCTCCCAGCAGCAATACGGTGGTGGAATTCGGCGCGACTATCCTGGCAAGGCCTATCGCTTCTTTCAAAAGTGGAGATGATCCCAGGATGTTATCAAAATTATACCTGTTTCCAACCTGCTGTTCCAATTGCTGAATCCTGTCCTTTAATTGCTTTTTTTCAACCGCCTGGTTAAGTAAGGGGATGATCCGGGCGTTATCATCGCCCTTCGTAATATAATTAAACGCACCATTCTTGATAGCGTCTACTCCATCGGGGATGTTTCCAAAAGCTGTCAGAAGAATGATTTCGACAAATGGAAACTTTTCTTTGGCGGTTTTGGTAAAAGCAACACCATTGCCATCGGGAAGCTTAACATCGCAAAGCACTACATCTATGGATTCCTTCTCCAGTAATTTAAGCGCGGCACCAAGGCTGCCGGCCTCAAGTACTTTGAATCCTTCAAGCAATATGATCCGTTTTAAAAGCAGGCGAAGCTTCTCTTCATCATCGACAATTAAAATAGTTCCTCTTGTCATGTCTGGCTTAAAATTATACTATTTCTCAGTTTCTAGTGTCACATGCTGTATATTAAGATGTTCCATGGCATGCCTGAAATTATTTTTGATCTGCACTTCCATTTCCGCAGTCACTTGTTGGTCTAGTACCAAATGTGCTGTCATGGCATTTTCAGTGGTGCTCATTGCCCAGACATGCACATGATGGATACGCTCAATACCTTTTATTTTTATCGCTTCATCTTTTACCTTTTGCAGATCAATGTCTTTAGGCACACCATCCAGTGACAAGCGCAGGCTATCCCTCAACAGCCCCCAGGTGCTAAATAATATCACCACGGCTACCAGTAAACTCAAAATAGGGTCCAGCCAGAACCAACCCGTATAAATTATTATTATTCCGCCTACTACAAGTGCCGCACTTACCGCGGCATCCGCTAAAAGATGCAGATAGGCTCCTTTTATATTGAGATCCTTACCTTTTTCTTTCATGAACATCATGGCTGTTACCCCATTTACAATGATGCCCGCGCCTGCAACGATCGCAATAATATTACCAGGCAACGGTTCCGGATGTAAAATCCTGCGAAACGCCTCATAGGATATTGCTCCAATAGATACCAGTAGTATCACACTATTGAAAAGCGCGGTGAGAATAGTTGTTTTGCGATATCCGTAGGTAAACTTTGAATTGGATTTGACCTTTACCAGTTTGAAAGCCAGCAAGGACAAAGCAAGACTGCCAACATCTGCAAGATTATGCCCGGCATCGGACAACAACGAAAGCGAATGAATATACAGGCCGGCTATAACTTCTGTTATTACAAACAGGAGATTAAGGATTATGCCCGTTATAAAAGCCCTGTTCACATTTGTCAGTACCACGGAGTGGCTATGAATATGATTGTGTTCCATTTATAATAATGTCCCTTTTAAAATAATTGCGGCTATGCTGAAATAAATAACAAGCCCTGTTACATCTACCAATGTAGCCACGAATGGCGCAGACGAAGTTGCGGGATCGATCCTGCAACGCTTTAGTAGCATCGGTATCATCGAACCTGTTAGCGTACCCCACATGACAATACCTATAAGCGAAAAAAATATTGTTACGGCTAGTAATAACCAGTGAACTCCATAATTATACCACAGGAAATACTGCCATATGGCAATGCGGGTAAAGCCAATCGTTCCCAGTACAAATCCTAATGAGAGACCTGATAATATTTCTCTGCGCATCACATACCACCAGTCTTTAAAGGTCAGCTCTCTCAGTGCCATCGCGCGGATGATTAAAGTGGCGGCCTGAGATCCGCTGTTGCCTCCGCTGGAAATGATTAATGGTACAAACAATGCCAGCACCACTGCCTTTGATATTTCCTTATCAAAATAGCCCATGGCGGTTGCGGTAAGCATTTCCCCTAGGAAAAGCACAATCAGCCATCCTGCTCTCTTGCGTAGCAGTGACAAAAATGGTGTTTTAACATATGGGTAGTCCAATTCTTCCACACCACCGAATTTCTGTATTTCAGCAGTGTCTTTGCGTTCCGCCACATCGAGCACATCATCTACTGTGACCACTCCCAGCATATGCCCCTGATCATTAATAACAGGTAGCGCTACCCGGTCATACTGTTTAAACATATTTACAGCCGTATCCACATCATCATTAATATTCAGAGCGGCAAAATGATGATCCATGATTTCACTTATTTTTTTTTGCCTGTCATGCAGCAATAATCTCCTGAGAGGAATATCATCCACCAGCACATTTTGCTTGTTGGCCACGTACACCACATTTATGCTTTCGCTGTCAATTCCTTTTTTCAGAATATATTCCTGCGCCTCGGCAATAGACATTTCAGGAGATAAGCCAATAAAGCGCGGATTCATTAAACGACCTACACTTTTAATAGTATATCCCAACAGATCAGCGGCTTCCCTGCGCTCTTCGGGGGTAAGCAGATTAAGGAGTTTTGCCACCTGTACTTCAGGTAAATTACTCAGTAATAATGTTCTGTCATCGGGAGACATGGCATTTAGGATAAAGACATTTTCCTTTTCATCCAGCCCCTGCAACAGCTTTTGCTGGTTGGACCATTCCAGGTATTCAAAAACCCTTACTCTTTTCGGCGGCTCGAGACGTCGAAAAGCCATGAGCATCTGTGTTTCATCGAGCCCTTCCAACACGGCGGCTACATCGGAAGCGTGAAACTCCCTGGCCTGCGTAGTAAACAGGTTCAGATCGAAATGTCTGATAAATTTTCTTACCTGTCCGATAGTTTTTATTACCGGCACCGTAAAGTCTTCCTTTCGAATCATACCGTTAAATTAAAGGCTAATGTCGCTAATATCCTATTTATTTTATAACATTACAGGAGTAAAATCCCGTTCATGAAATACGAAAGCTTCTTCTTTCTGACTATTGTCGTGTTATTTGGCGTTCTCACAGCAGGCGCGCAGAATACATGGCCAAAAGATATCGCCACATCGGACGGAGGCAAAATAACGGTGTATGAACCGCAGCCGGAATCGTTTTCAGGAAATAAGCTCACGGGAAGAGCAGCCGTTTCGCTTCGTAAGAGCGATGCAGACGAACCTGTTTTTGGAGCCATTTTTTTCACTGCCATCATGAACACTGACAAGTCATCCCGCATGGCCGACCTGGAATCAATGACCATCACCAATGCAAAATTCTCAGGATTAAAGGATCAGGCAGAAGTAGATAAACTCGCCGCGCTGATTCAAAAGGATGCACCATCATGGGACCTCAGTTTGTCAATAGACGACCTGGTTTCCTCTATTAAACAGGACAATGCCTCCAAGAATAATGACCAGTTTAAAAACGACGCTCCCAATATTATTTATACCAGCAAGCCCACTACATTGGTGGTACTGGATGGCGCGCCGCAAATCCAGAATGATAAAAACCTGAATGCAGACAAAGTTGTCAACAGCCCTAACCTGATCTTTAAGGAAGGTAGTCAATGGAATATGTATGCTGGTGGCATTTGGTATAAATCCACCGCCATAGCCAGTGGCTGGAAGCAAAATACCCGTTTGTCCGCGAAAGTAAAAACTGTTAATGAGCAGGTGAAAAAACAGGAAAATGAAAACAACGATGGTAAAAAGATCACGGACGCTCCCAAGGTTACCGCTATAATCGTTGCCACTAAACCCACAGAATTGCTGCAAACAGATGGCGAACCGGATTATAAAACTGTGAAGGGAACAGCCTTGTTGTACATAGACAATTCTCCGAATGAAATATTTAAGGATATTAATTCTCAGAAAACATATGTATTAATTGCCGGGCGCTGGTATAATTCGCCAGGTATGAGTGGACCATGGACCTATATCGCCTCTGATAAATTACCTGATGATTTTGCGAAGATCCCCGATGGTTCGGATAAAGACGGGGTGCTTTCAAATGTTGCAGGAACGGATGCCGCTGAGGAAGCAAAAATAGATGCTGAAATTCCTCAGACCGCAAAAGTTGACAGGAGAACGGCAACAGTATCTGTTCAGTATGACGGTCCCCCTCAGTTTCATACTATTGAAGGCACATCGCTGCAGCTGGCGGAAAATACCAACTTAACGGTTATGATAGATCCTTCGGGAAATTATTTTGCACTGGATAATGGGGTATGGTTTATTGCCAATGGACCTAACGGACCATGGAGCGTTGCAAATGACCGGCCCAGGGATGTTGATAATATACCCGCAAGCAGTCCGGCCTATAATTCGAAATACGTGTATATATATGATCAGACACCTGAATATGTATATACTGGCTATACCTCAGGCTATTTAGGCAGTTACATTTATGGACCAACAATAGTTTACGGAACAGGTTATCGCTACCGCCCATGGCACCAGAACTTTTATTATCCCCGCCCGGTTACCTGGGGTTATGGATTTAATTACAATCCCTGGTACGGATGGAGCATGAACTGGGGATATAACTTCGGATTCCTGTATATTGGATTTAATAACGGCAATGATTATGGAGGTGGATGGTTCGGTCCGCCAAGATATAATCCCCCATACAGGCCTCCTTACTGGAGTGGAGGCGGGTATTATGGACGAGAAAGCGGTCCACGTCCCGCTTTTGGAGGAGGCAACAGACCTGGCGGTAACAGGCCGATTAGCGGAATCAGCAGACCAAATGTTGGCTCAAGACCTGGCAGTGGCTGGGTGAACACTAATAATTTATATAATAACCACCGGGGCGTTGTTACAAGAGATATTGACCGAAGGGTAATGACCAGACCATCTGAGATCGGTGCCAGGCCGAACCCGGGATCAAATAACAGGCTGCCGGGAAATAACAATAACAGGCTCCCGGCAGTAAATAATAACACTGCGCTTCCTAAGAACAATAACAGGCTTCCGGGTAATAATGGCAATAACAGGTTGCCAGGAAATAACAATGCTACGCTTCCGGGAAATAACAACAGGCTTCCCGTAAATCCATCCGTCCGTGACAATAATGTGCTCACCGACAGGCAAGGAAATATATATAAAAGAGATCAGGAGAATAACAGCTGGCAAACCCGGGATAACCGCACAAGAAATTGGAAACCGGTAACGAATGACAATAATAACAGCCTTCCGGATCTTAACAGGCAGCAGCATTCAAGGGAACGTGCCGAAACACGACAAAGTAATTTTGGACGTGATGCAGCGCCGGTTATCACCAGGCCCGCCACATCCTCAAGACCGGCTATCATGGACAGGACTCCTGTTGAACAATCAAGACCGGTCCAGACGCCTTCCGGAAATAACCGCGGCGGAGGCGGAAGACCTGAACGAAGATAAAGCCGGAACATAAAGAGATAATACAAAAGCGTGCCTGTGTAAGGCATGCTTTTGCATTATAACCTATATACATACATTTTTTTTTGCCTCTATCTATTAATATTAAAATATAATAAATAAACACTTAAACTAAATAATCACTGGTTTTGCCATTTCCTGATACCTGGATACCACTTTTCAGCATTTTCCCTATAAATCTTATTGATAACCGATTTAGGCAGGTGAAGACCCTTAAATGATCCATCAAACTGTTTTGTAGTCATTTCATCGCTGGTCACAAAAAATTCCCAGTCCTTTATCCGCATTTCATGAGCGCTTTTTTTAAAATCCTCGACGTTTGTATTTGGTTCCGCACCAAGATCGGTAGCATACAAAAGCCTGTCCTGATATTTAATCAAAAAATCATGCACTTTTTGCCAGTTTTCCCGGGACAGGTATTCGAGGTGAGAAATTCTCGCTGCCATATCAACCGCCATGTTCGGAAACTTATCAAGTCTTTTAGCCAGTTCATCGACGCTCCACTCAAGGCTGCCAAGATGGGCGCCAACAAACCTAAGGTTCGGATGTCTTTCCAGCATGTGGTCTCTGGCTACGATCTGCTGTTCATAAGAAGGCATTTCAGGATGCAGGTACATATGATATAAAGGGTTCTCGCTGAAGTAATTTTTATCACCGTTGATGGTCATGCTATCTACAGGCATCCAGCAATTTTTTGGTTCACCAAGATGACCGAGAACAGTAACATTGTTCTGTATTATAAAATCGATTACCGGATCGAATCTGGGATCATCGATCATCACCATTTTTCCAGTAGTGTCTTTCAGGGTCATGCCTATCACTTTATATATTTTAACACCGACCGCACCCTGCTCAAATGAATTCTTTAAATAGGCGATAGCCTGATCCTTCCAGCCAATTTCATTAAAATGCCTCACTGAAAATGTAGTGGCATAAGCAATACTGTTTGGAAATGCATGTGTTTGATGCAGCGAAAATCCCTGCTGCACTTCCATTGGCGGGGGTTCGTTCACATCATCTAAGTTAATCGTGATGTATCGAAAATTATCTTCCCGGGCCTGATTCATATAGGCGGTGTCATTTGTATTTATGTGAATATGGGCATCTATTTTTTTCACAGATGCATAATCATTGATAGTATAAAAACCGGCATTGGTCATCCCGGTCTTTTTTGTCTGCGAGCAATGCTGCAGGCCAATACAAATCAGGCACAAACCCAGAAGTTTAAATTTCATAAATTAATTTTATTATTAACCGATCAGATCTTGATAAATATTTTTCTCTTATACATCCAGTATAAAATAAGCCAGATGAACAATAATGTCAATCCACCACTGATCAGTGGAGAATACACTCCTCCCAACAGGGTATCATAATGAGGCCCAAGATGAATATATAATGACCTGGTAATGAATGATCGTATTCCTCCATCAGCTATGCAGTACGCCGCAATAGAATTCACCCCGATCACCATTAAGAAGAATGACCATTTCTTTTTTCCCCCAAGATCAATAATACCATAGAAGAATGCCAGCATCAGAAAACAAATACCACCGCTGAAAATCGTCCAGGCGGGTGTCCAGATCTTCTTTACTATAGGATTAATTCCTGTTACATGGAGCAATACTCCTACGAGTATCAGACATACACCAGTGATAATAAAAGATTTTAGTTTCGCGCGCGGATCAGTGGATGAATTCAGGGTATTACCTGCCAGCAAACCGAGTATCATGGTGCCCAGCGTTGGAATGAAACTAAGCGTTGAATATCCACCATCATTGTTAAGGAATGGTTCCTCGCGGGGAAAAAGATTTAAGAACCAACGATCAAAGCCCCAGGCAAGATTCGTGTTTTTGTTCCAGTGCGCAGCAAAGCCGTGCAGGTTATGTTCCCAGTTGGCGGGAACGCCTGCTATTGTGTAATCGAAGTTTGCCCCGGGCAAAGGATACAATGCAAAAGCCAGCCAGTATCCGACAAGTATAACTACCAGCGCAATGATCTGAACGCGTTGTGAATAATGCCCCAGCAATACGAGGAAGGTATAACCAAGCCCTATCTGGCTCAGCGTATCCTCGAATGTAAAATAGGTCTGGCTAGAATTCATGGAACGCAGAAAAATTCCAAGACATATCAATATGATAGACCGCCTGATGGTATGACCCAGCAGACTTTTGAATGTTGCCCCCTTGTTCCTTCTTCCTGCAATGGAAAAAGGCAGCACTGCGCCCACAAGGAAAGTAAAAGAAGGTTGGATCATGTCATGTAATCCCAGCCATGTCCAGTCCACATGACTCTGGTTAAAAGACAATATACTCCAGAAAGTACTGTTGGGTACTGCGCTATAAATTTTCGAAAACTCAAGCACTTCCGCCATCATCAGCAGCATTACAAAACCCCGGTAGACATCTACCGAAGCGACCCTGCGGATGGGTAAAGAAGGATTTACAACAGCTCCTGTGGCAGCAGGATGAACAGCGGATGAAGATGAATTTTCCATGTTTATATATTAACTCATTTTAATTTTTCCACTATATAATTTCCAACACTTCTTCCCTGGTCACTTCCCTTTCTGATGGCATTCATAAAATGAATTCCTCCATACAACCTGCTGATGCTGGCCTGACCGGACGCCGCATAAAAAGAATCGAAATTGCGCGCTGGTCTTCCAAAAGGCACTTCAGCAGAATCCGTAAATGGGCAATTATCATTGACCATCCGGGCAAGCACCGTTGCAGCACTGTTTGATGCCACGCTGTGCCCGCTCGGATACTCCGGAAACGGAGGTGTCTGTATCAATAGCACCCAGTTTTTATCTATGTATTTATTAATATACGTTTCAGGACGAATATAATTATAGGTGTACTTGGCATCCCAGCACGAAATAAATGCATCATATAGTGCTACGGCGGTTTTTGAAATCAGGGAAGCCGTTTTCAACGCATCAAATCTTTCCTTTTTCGCAACGGAACAGGCAATATATATCCAGTGGCCGGCAGGTGAATTTTTCTGCTGAAAATAATTAATATGGCCATCGGTCACAGATGTATTCGGATTATCGTCCCAGTACCAGGCCAGAGCCGAATCATTCACTTTGGGATTTTTTACTGCGTCATATACCTGGTAGCATTCTTTGTAAAATGCTGAATTTTTTAAAGTATCATATTTAACAGGTGGCGGCGGTCTGAACCGGGAGCAGGAATCCAACGCGAGAGGTCTTAATGTTTTCCAGTTTGTTTCCGTGGCTTCGGAATAATTAGGAGGAGTAGGGTCCCATCTTCCGGCTTCTTTTGTAACGATATAGGCAGGCATGGAAGTTCTCTGGAGACAACCATCCCTGGCCGACCAGGCAAGGATATGATCGCCGACGGCCCGCCCATAGGCTACAGAGCTATTAATAACATCATCTTTCATATTCAGGCTGTCCAGTTGTTTAAGATATTGATGCTCCAACATCTCAACAGACGAACTGCTGAATACCATTTTACGGGCAACTGTTGTAAAGGCGATTATACTCGCCACCGGATAAGAATAGTCTTGTTCTGCCACCGGCGACGGCAGCGGACCGAGGCCATTTAGTTTGCCTGCATAAGAATGATGGGAATGGGATCCGGGCAGTAAAGCCCCGTAAGCCGCAATATTAGCATAAGCATATATCCTGCTGGAAACAGGTGGCGTGAAAATATCGGCAATTATTATTTCTGTCAGCTTATTGTTCCATTCAGACAAATAGTTTTCAGATAACCTGTTTAACCCCTGCTGATCCGGTCGGTGCCTGCATGACGATAATACTATACAGGAAAAGCAACTTATCAGGAATAATGTTCTTTTCATTTCCTGTAACTATTTAAATGATACGCTTCCATTTTACCCGAATTATTTCCTACGAGAATAATCCCGGTACCGTCCGCAGAAGATATCTTTGCGAGGCTCTTAGCATCTCCATCAGCCCTGAAATGGGTTGTTGCACTGTTGACTGGCCTGAAATTTCCTCTACCGTCACCGGCCAGCAACAATCCGGACATAGCATCATAGCTTCCCGTTGATGCTTCGGTTGCATAAGAGTTTCCCACCATTAAAACATCCGGTTTGCCATCGTGGTTGAAATCACCGGTCAGCATTCCATTTACAGGTGCAAACTGTGATTCAACGGGAAGTATTTTTCTGGTGAATTTTCCCTTCCCCTTATTTTCAAAATAACTGCTTTCAAAACATTCACTTTTAATCACATAAGCATCACTGAGTTCTTCAGGTGTGAAGGATTCCTTAAAGGTTGCCATTGCAAAATCCTCGTAAGAAGAGAACCTTACACGCATAGAGGGAATTTGCCTGATCATCTCATCACGGGCGGGATAAATAAAATTTACCCCCTTCACATAATAACACATTACCGGATCTATCAAGCCGTTCTTATCAAAATCCTTTGCATAAATACATAATGGTCTTTCAGGCGAAGCTTTGTGCCTGCTGTTCAACCCCAGGTTGCCCGCCACATAATCCACGTCCCCATCATTATCAAAATCCTCTGCCACAATACTGTTCCACCAGCCTTGGGAATGGTCGGTGATAAACGGCGGATCAAATTTTTTTCCCTTACTATTTTTTATAATGGTCAGCGGCATGAATTCTCCCACCAGCACAAGGTCGTTCCAGCCATCTTGGTCATAATCGCTCCATAGAGCCGCAGTGACCATGCCGATATTTTCCAATTGTGGACAAACCTGCTTTGTCACATCAGTAAATTTGACATGGCCATCTTTCTGAACACCGTCATTGCGCAGCAAATAACTTCTGGGCGGCATGGGATAACTTCCGGGAGATACTCTGCCTCCCACAAATAAATCGCTGTCGCCATCATGATCATAATCACAGGCAATTACACAAGATCCACTGGCTTTTGTATCCGGCAGGGAATTAGGCATAAGGGTGAAATTTCCTCTGCCATCATTCTGAAAAAATCTATCCTGGTACGCTTCTGAGTTATCCGGATTTTCAGATCCCCCTCCTACAATATACAGATCAAGATCATGATCATTATCAGCATCGAAAAACAGTACACCCATGTCATCTGACAATGATTTGTTTAATAAAGGATGTTCAGTAAAATTTCCATTTGCTGTCTGGAAGAAAAAACTTCCATTCATTGCTGCGGTACCACCAATAAAAAAATCTTCCAGACCATCGCCATTCAAATCTCCCACTGTTATAGACGGGCCGTTTTTGGAAAACATATGTGGTAATAACGGCTGCACCTTGAAATCGACAAAATCTATTTCACTATGCAAATAATTTAATCCTCTTGTTCCGGTAATATCGGTTACCAATGAATGATCCGTTAACACATTTTTTATTTCGAACGAACCTGAATAATTAATGGTAAGCGTCTGGCCGGTTTTGATATGATGTTCCATTTGTGTCGTACCATCTGGCCAGATAATTTTAATACTATCGACTTGCGACTTTGTTCCTGTCCCAAAATGTATGACCGGCTGTACAGACGATTCATACCCGCGATAAGGATAAAATTCCTGAAACTGTATACTATCTCCTGAAAACAACCAAACTTTGGAACCGATGCCTGCAACGTTGGGGAACTTTCCTTTCAAATTAATATTGAGGTAAGTATTCTTGTTGATCTTATCCGAATTATTTTTATAAATACGCGCATTGCTATTAAAACAATTGATCACCAGATCAAGATCACCATCATTGTCCAGGTCTGCATAACAGGCACCGTTCGAAAATCCTTTTTCGGTAAATCCCCAGTCGGCGGACCTGTTAGAAAAAGTAAGATCGTTATTGTTTTCAAAAAGATAATTCTGAAGAGGCACGTTGCCCAACGCTGTTATGGCTTTCAGCTTCTCCCTTCTCTTTGCATCCTGTCTGCCCATTGGATTCTGCAGCCTCGCCTGGTAATTAATGTAATCGAGATTGCCAAGGTCGCGGTAAAAGCCATTTGTTACCATCAGGTCCTTGTCGCCATCATTGTCATAATCAGCCCACAAGGCGCTCCAGCTCCAGTCTGTACTGCTTACTCCGGAAAGAAAACTAATGTCACTAAAAGTACCATTGCCATTATTCAGCTGCAAGGCATTGCGTGTGTATTGGGGTTCATATCCTTTTTTAAGCGATAACTGAAATTTATCATAACTCACTGCTGGTATAATCATTTTTTTACGATAATTATCTTCAGGCAGCATATCCAGCGTATAAATATCAGGCAATCCATCATTATTGAAATCGGCAATATCATTTCCCATAGAGGCGAAGCTGGTATGCTTCAGGCATTCTGCTGTGCGGTCGCTGAAAGTGCCGTTTCCATTATTGATATACAGAATATCACTTGTCAGAAAATCATTTGAGACATAAATATCAGGAAATCCATCCCCATTCACATCACTTATTGCTGCCCCCAGACTATAGCCTTCCACTAGTATACCTGCTTCCCGCGACACATCGGTAAATGTTTCATTACCATTATTTCTGTACAGGATATCGGTACCGGCAGATTCTCCATTTATCATCCTGTCGTGAATGGTATTAACCCCGGCAACCATTTCATCCGCAGGATTAGTGATTAAAAAAAGATCAAGGTCGCCATCCCTGTCGTAATCGAAGAAAGAAGCATTCATCGTTTGCCTTATATCCGCGATACCATATTTCTTCGCACTTTCGGTAAATGTTCCGTTGCCATTATTGATGTACAGCAAGTTATGCATATCACCAAATTTTGCACTTCCTGCAACATTCACATAAATATCGAGATGCCCATCGCCATTGATGTCCACCATTGAAACACCTGTGCACCAGCGGTTGGTAATGAGGCCGGCTTTTTCCGTGACATCTTCGAATTTAAAATTTCCTTTATTCAGGAAAAGTCTTCCCGTGGTCTGGTTACCACTGAAATACAAGTCGACCAATCCATCACCGTTCACGTCGCCTGCAGCAACACCGGCCCCGGTATAGAGGTTCATGTATTCCAGTATATTATACTTATCGTTCTCAACAACTTTATTATTAAACACCACACCTGTTGACGAAGGGGTCAGCGACTGAAACAAAGTCGGCCTTCGTTTACAACTTTCTGCCATCAACGATACGGCAAACAGAAAGATCATATAATTTGATGTCTTCAATATATTACCAAATTACCGCATTGTTGATTAGTACCCCGGATTTTGTGCAAGCTTACCACCGTTCCTGGTAATTTCAGACTGCGGGAAGGGAAATACATTATAATTATCTTTCCATGCGGCGCCGAAAATAGTGCTGCCAATGTTCCACCGGGTAATATCGAACCACCTTCCTGGCTCAAAAGCCATTTCCACTCTTCTTTCATGGCGTATCGCTGCCATGGGATCAACTATAGTAGTGGGTCCAAGTCCTACACGAGAACGAACCATTGTATTTACAATGTTTACCCCATTACCGGGTTGTCCGTTCATTACCAGCGCTTCTGCATATAACAACAGCATATCCGAATACCTGAAAAATCTTTCATTGTTATAACCTGCCTGGTCATTTGGAGAGAATTGTGCAGCATCTGCGTTTCTCACGCCAAAATATTTTCGGATACCATAGCCTGTTGATGACCAGGCAGCGAGAAACGGAGTGGTAAGATTACCTTTTGAATAATAAGTGTCTCCGGCCTTATAAATGCTTGCGCCTAACCGGGGATCACCTGCTTCGAATTCGTTAACAAGGTTCTGGCTTGGGACGTACCAGCCCATACCACCACCCGGAGCGCCTGCATCAGAACTTGCATCCCAATACCATGGGCGACCAGTTCCCTGTGAGGCTTTAAAATTTTCTGAGTGTGTATCATCGAACACCCAGATATTGTCATCAGAAAATGGTCCGCCGTACTGCACCTCGAATATTCCTTCCAGGCCATTTTCTTTTTTAAAATCGAATGCGTCTTCGTAATTATCAATAGGATTTGCATTGCCATTAAAAAGGTCGTACGGACCAGTATTTTTCACCTCTTCAAATGCCGTTATAGCTGCTGGCCAGTCTTTGTGCCAAACATTTACCTTGCCTTCAAATGCACGTGCTGTCCATTTATTAGCTCTTCCAAGATTACTTGCATCCCACGCATCCGGTAATCCTGCATTCGCATCCTGCAGGTCTTTTAAAATTGCAGCATATAATGCTTCAGAAGTGGCATTGCTATATGTTTCGTTAACACTTTTTATTGTGGTGGTAACCAATGGTGGCGTACCCCACATTTGAACAGCTATAAAATGAAAGAATGCTCTCAGGAATTTTGCTTCGGCAACGAATTGTGTTTTCTCCCCGGCTGTGAGTGAATTTCTTCCGTTGTCCACGTTTTCAATAACAAGGTTTGCCCGAAATATGCCTTTATAAACCTGGGTATAGATAGAAGCAAATGGAACGGCATCAGCTCGGAATAACAAGTTATTCAGATCCTTTGCCCGCTGCAAATCGCCCTGTCCGCCAGCTTTAGTATTGATATCCACGTCATCGGTGGCCGCGAGCGTAATGGCCCAGAATTCGCCACGTTCACCAAGCGTTTCGGTACTTGTTCCCCAAAGATCCTGAATGGAAGAATAAGCAGCGAAAATCGCCCCGTCAAAATCAGCAGATGTTTTATAATAAGAGTCTGCACTTACTTTATCAAGTGGCTTAAGATCGAGTTTATTGCACCCGGCAACAAATATAACAACCAGTACGGCGGCCGCCGCAGCCAATAAAAATGTTTTGCTTTTTATAAACTTTTTCACTTTTATTTGAAATTTATTTTAACAATATTAATGTCCTTTACTCCAGAAAAAATCAGTTAATTAATTAAAATTAATCTGCCAGCCTACCTGCACAATAACCGGTAAAGCTGAACCACCTGAATCCTGCCCGTTAGCTAAAGGAAATTCACCCTTCTGGAAACTAGCTCCCCTGGTTACTTCAGGATCGTATCCAAGGTACTTCGTAACGGTTACCAGGTTGCTCACCCCCAGGTAAAACCGGGCGTAAGAAACAAAATCCCTGGTGACACTTCTTAATGCCGTCGAAGGAATGGTATAACCCAATTGAATATTCTTTATCCGGAAATAAGAAGCATTTTCAACCCAGCGGTCAGAAAAACGCTGGTTGCCGTTTGGATCAGCGGCAGTGGCGCGGGGCATCGAATTGCTTGTGCCGTCACCTTTCCAGCGGCCAAGCACCCTGGTACTCTCGTTATTACCACCACTCATACTTTCCAGACCCTGTCTTGCCGCGTTATACACCGACACATGGCTGACACCCTGCAGGAAAACAGAAATATCAATGTTCGCATAGTTCCCTGTTAGGTTAAAACCATAATAAAACTTAGGAATAGGGCTGCCGATGATCGTTCTGTCATTTGCATCAATTTTACCGTCACCGTTCACATCCACAAACCGGATGTCACCCGGAGCAGCTCCTGCTGATGAGGCATCCGGCAATGCCTTTCCAATGTCTCCGGCATTCTGGTACAGGCCATTCGTTTTATATCCATAGAAATATCCAAGCGATTCGCCGAGTGCAGTGCGATTCGTTTGTGCACCACCAATACCACCGATAATTTCAGGAATTCCTCCCAGTGAAAGGATCTTGTTATTGACCGTGGTAATATTACCTCCAATGGTATATCGTAGTTTACCCGCTTCAGCCCTGTAATTGGCTGCCAGTTCAATACCTGAATTCCTGATCTTTCCCAGATTGACATCTGTTGGAAGGAAAAATCCGGAACTGTATGGAAGAGGCTGGCTCAATAATACATCCTGCGTAAGTTTATTGTAATAATCAAATGTCACATCCATTTTTCCATTGAACAATGACGCATCAAGCCCCAGATCAGTCTGCTGACTGGTTTCCCACTTAAGATTCGGATTAGCAAAAATAACAGGAGCCAGACCGCGGGTAATTGTCTGCGCAGCTCCGATCGGATAATAAATAGTGGTCTGCAAATTAGACAGGTAAGCGAAATTATTACCCGTGAACTGATTACCTGATTCACCCCAGCTTGCCCTTAATTTCAGGTCGCGAACAAACTCCATTTTTTTCATGAAATTTTCATTACCGATCTTCCATCCTGCTGACACTGAAGGAAAAGTCCCTGACCGGTGAGCAGCGGAGAAACGGGAAGATTCATCTTTTCTGATATTGAACGTTAGCAAATATTTATCATTGTAAGCATAGTTAATACGACCGAGGAACCCCCTGAGCGCCCATTGGTCAGCTTCATTGGCGGAAGAAACAGTACCTGCAACTGAGGGAAGCCTTACGTCGTCATTGAGCAGGTCGGATCCCTGCACACGCAGTTTTGAAAACCTGAAATTCGTTTCTTCCTCTCCTATTAAAGCCGTAAGATCACTCTTGCCGAATGATTTATTATAAGTAAGCGTATTGGCAACTGTTGTAGTGGTTTCTATGGATCTTTCCTGGACCAGTAAAGATCTTCTTATACCTCCGCCATAATCGGAAAGTGTAGCGGCCTGGTAATAAGTACCGTCACCGACACTGTACTGCACGCCTGTCTGTATTTTATATTTCAGGCCTTTAATTATTTCCAGTTCACCATAAACGTTTGCAAAAATTGTATTTATAGGTATCTGCGTTAATACATATTTTGTGTCGGTGCTGAATAAATAGTTTGTTCCTGATGCTCCGCTGCCACGTGTTGCTGCATTTGTTGGATTGTACCCATAAGGATCGGCCTTATCATATATCTGGTAGTAAGGCGCATTAGAGGCACTATTATAGGCTCCGAAATTACCGCCTTCTGATTGTACTTCTCTATTGGTGTGACTGACAATCAATGATTCTCCGAATTTAAGCAGCTTTCCCACTTTCAGATCTGAATTTATTTTCAATCCTATTCTTTTAAATCCCTGTGATCTTTCAATACCACTCTGGTCGTGATAGCCAGCGCCTACATTAAAATTGAAATTTTTAGTGCCGCCGGATACCGTCAGGTTATGATCGGTGACCACTGCGGTCTGCAGGATTGCATCCTGCCAGTCAACAAATGGTTTGCCCTTGAAAGCCGAAAAATCATAACCGATCTCAGACTGAAGGTTTATATACTGGTCAACATCCAATACCTTAATATGCCTGCTCCGGGGAACTTTCTGGATACCATGGTAGCCATCATAACTTAACGTAGTTTTTCCTTCTTTTCCCCTTTTTGTTGTTACTATAATAACCCCATTCGCCGCCCTGGCGCCATAAATGGCCGCTGCGGATGCATCTTTTAGCACATCAATTGATTCAATATCATTTGGATTAATTCCCGCAAGCGGATTGGACTCCGTAAACGATCCTGTGTTAACGGTAATATTCGATGTCTGAACAGTAGGGACACCATCAATTACCCATAATGGCTGGTTGTTACCGACCGTGCCTACACCACGAATCCTCACTTCAATAGGAGCAGCAGGATCGCTGCTGCGGCTGGATATCTGCACGCCGGAAATTTTTCCCGACAATGCCTGATCAGGACTGGTAAAAGGCCGTGAGGCGATATCTCTCCTGGAAATGGACCCTACAGCGCCTGTCAGATCAACTTTGCGCTGTGTTCCATAGCCTACGACAACTACTTCCCCAAGATCTTTGGACTGCTGATTGACGGCCAGCTGCACTTCTATTGTAGAACTTCCACCAACTTTTACTTCTTGCTTATTATAATTAAGAGAACTGAATACCAGCACTGAATTTCTTTCAGCACCGATAGTAAAAATTCCGGAAGAATCCGTGGTTGTACCCCGTGAGGTTCCTTTAATGGTAATACTTACTCCTTCTATGGCAAGACCATTTTCGTCAGTAACCGTGCCAGTTACCCTTTTCTCTGCCTGAACTACTGCCTGCGCACCTGCTTTCATAGTTAATAAACAGAGCCCTCCGCATACTGCGAGAACAAATAGTTGTTTAGTAACAAGTTTTAACGTCATAGTAATCAGTTTTGGTTGTTATGGTTCAGGTCTAAACCCGAATCTGAAATTGTGAAGAAATTAACGATAAATTTCTTTTGCACAGAAAATATACACTTGTTCAGCATCTTAAAAAATATCAAACGATTGCATGAATTTTAAGATTGATAATTTATTACTTTATTGTTCAATAGTTTAGTGGGGTTATGGGTAAACCAAAAAAGATCATTGTTGCAGGTGCAGGAATATCAGGTCTCTGCTGCGCCTATGAACTGATGAAAAGCGGCTACGAGGTAGTGGTGCTGGAAGCCAATGGAAGACATGGTGGACACGTGTTTACCGGCCGGGATGGCCTTTCGGACGGATTATACGCGGATTATGGCGCCGATCACCTTACAAAACCAGGATACGAACGGTGTTTTGAATATGTAAAGGAATTTACCCTTACCGCCATTGCTTATCCCAACGCGGAGGGGTCCCAGGCTTCTGCAGATAAAAATGCCCTTCGAATGATCGGCGGGAGGTTTTACACCATAGAGCAGCTGGCGGACCCGGCGGTGCTGAGGCAGTTTGGCCTAAATGAAAGAGAAGTAAGTTTTCTTTCTGACAACCAGTGGTACGCCCTGGATACCTTATATCTGAAGAAGTACCTGGGGAAATTTACCGATGCGCTACAGCCGTTTGGCGTGGGGTACGATGAGCTGGATAAAATTCCTGTTAGTGATTTATTTAAAAGAGAGGGCGCTTCTGAGGCGGCGCTGCGTTTTCTTGGAGGCAAAGATGTTTCAGCGCTGTTTTATATATGGCGGATGGCGGCCATGGATTTCCGCGGTATTCCATCATCAGAAGGAGACACCTTTCACCTGAAAGGCGGCAACCAGGAGCTGCCCAATGCCTTTGCGAAAAAGCTCGGTTCACGGGTGTGGCTGAATCATCCTGTCTTATCCGTAAAGCATGATGATACTTCGGTTACGGTGAATTACAGGGCTTATGGATATGAGGAAATAAAAGAAATGACCGCTGATATTCTTATCAATTGTATCCCTCTTCCAATATTCAAAAAAATACCTGTCACACCTTCATTATCTCCGGAAAAGCAGTACGTAATAGAAAATCTTTCCTTCAGTTCTCATCCTTTCTTTGTTTTCGTGGCCAGCTCGAAATTCTGGATCGAAGATGGTTTGAAAAGCATTAATATGGAATTCGAACATCCCGATATCTCCTCTATCTGGCAGGAGACCAACGAGGCGGATACCACGCGGATCATTTTAAAAGCCTATGGACCGGGAGGCGTTTCCCCGCAGCGGGTGCTGGAAGCATTCAGAAAGTTGTACCCCGGAAAAAAAGACACCATCGTACAGGCCTTGACGTTAGACTGGACAAAAGACAAATTTGCTCCTACCTGCGAAATGGAGGCGTTCCCGATTGGAGAAATGCACAAATTCTGGCCGCAGATATTAAAAAATGAGGGACGGATTTATTTTGCCGGCACTTATGCGGATAACCTGAGCAGGGGAATGGAATCCTGCATCCGTTCGGCGCAAAGAGTAGTTAAAGAAATTAATAAACTGTAAATTATCATGAGAAAGAATCTGTGTTTAATAATTATCGTCCTGTGTTCTTTTGTTCAGGAAAATCATCCTCCTGTAGTTAAAATTATTACCCCTGCCGGGAGAAGTTCTTATGAGTGGAACGCGATAATTAATTATTCTATTTCCGTATCCGATAAAGAAGATGGCGAATCAAAATTCCAGGAGATCGTTGCGGATGAAGTTTTTCTTAAAGTGAAATGGCTTCCCGATTCTTCCGGATTAAAAGCAGAGATCAATAACGAACCTGCGGGGCTTACCGTGATCAGAACTTCCAATTGCCTTAACTGTCATGCATTTAATTCAAAACTGATCGGCCCTTCTTTTTACGAAATAAACAAACATTATCCTTACACGAAAGCTAATAGTGAGCATCTGCAAAAAAGTATCCGTAACGGGTCAACAGGCGTATGGGGAACGATCTCCATGCCTACGCATCCGGAACTTAATAAACAACAAATAGAAAGCGCCGCTGAGTGGGTATTAAAAAATGCCGCAGATCCCGATGTATATTATTTCCGGGGAACCGAGGGCTCTATTAAATTAAAATCACCGGCTGCTGCAGGGAAGGGAATACTGGCTCTTATAGCGAGCTATAATGATCATGGAGTGAAAAGTTTAAAAGGGCAGGATGTTGTGGTGATGAAGGTTAAATAAAAATCCCCCCTTTGTCTGTACCGATTAATTTCTTCCCAGCAAAATCCTGGCGCCTACTATAGCCAGGCAAACAGCCAGCGCACGGATAATCATATTTCCCCTGATCTTATGCGACAACAGTGCGCCGAGCTGTGCCCCTGCCATAGCGCCTATGCTCAGCGTAATTACCATCCTTTGTACCAGCGGATCATTATAATCGCCCTTAATCAGGTGGGTTACGACGCTGACCGAAGCCATTACGGCAAGAATAAAATGTGAGGTGGCCGTTGCGATGTATACAGGAAAGTTTAACCACTTGACCAGTGCCGGCACGTGAATAATTCCGCCTCCTATTCCTAGCAGGGGAGAAATAAATCCTACTATTATACTGATAAAAATACCAAGGTAGCGGTTATAGGAATAAGAATAAATATTGCCTTCTTTATCTTCAAGCGCGCTATTAGTAATACCATTAAGCTTATCGGAACCGGCACTTTTTGCCGGCGCCGGCTGCTTTTTATTCACAAAAAGAAAAATGGCCAGCAACACCAGTAAAATGCCAAACACGATATGAAAAGCCTTTTTAGGAATGAATGAGGTGGAATAAACGCCCAGGATGGATCCAGGGATGGTGGATAAGGCAAAAAGTATTCCCGCCCTGAAATCAATACGGCCCGAACGCGTATACGCTACTGACCCTGAAATAGCATTTGCGGCCACTATGGCGATGGAGACGGCAGTAATAATATCAGGAGGAAGATCAGGATGAGTAAGTATCAGCAGGGGTATAAGTATAAAACCTCCGCCTGCGCCGATCAGCGTACCCAGTGTGCCCACGAAGAACCCTGCAAGTAAAAGAATAAAAATATTATCCATACGGAGGTAAGCGGTTAGATTTCAGGAGCGTAAAATTAGGGGAAAGAACGATTAGAAAACCGGTGAGCCGCGTAGTGAAGGTCTGGAATAATACGTATTCTGTACACCGGTTCGTTTCTGTACCTGGTTTAGCACCAGCTAAACAATCCAAAGATGTGCGGCTCAATTTTTCTGATTGGTTTGGCAAGATGAAGGTTTCAATATCCAGTTGTTAGGGCAATAATCCAGTCACTCAGGACGCTATGCAGATAACACGGTAAAGACAGATAAAACGCCCATAAATCCATTTTTGATTTTTGTTGGGGGGAAATGTCTGTTCCCTTATCTTTGCCGTCCGTTTAAAAGATTGGCTTAGTTCATTTTAGACGGATAGCCTTCATAAATGTCTAGCTCTTAATAATTTGGATCGGTAGTTCAGTTGGTTAGAATGCCGCCCTGTCACGGCGGAGGTCGCGGGTCCGAGTCCCGTCCGGTCCGCTTTATTTCTCTCAAACCCGCTCAAAAGCCCGTAAAATGTAGATTTTATGGGCTTTTTCGTTTTTATACCTACTCCAAATAGCGCCAAAATACTCAAATCTTAGGGTACGCATTCGGTGATTCTTCAAATAAAAACCCAGAATCACCGAATTCCGCCGAAACCCTTGCCAGATAAGGGGTTCAGAATTTGAACATCTATTCTGCCAGAGGGCTTTAAAAGTAATTTTAACCTTCAAATCGGTGAATCATGGAAGCAAGAATGAGTATCCTGTTTTATGGAAAAAAAACCGCCTTGGATAGCAGCAAAAAGCTATCGATTTATTTGCGGGTAACGGTCGATGGTGAGCGTTTCGAAGTAAGCACACAACGCTACATTGAGCCGGCGAGATGGTCAATCTCCGCGGGCAAGGTGAAAGGTAATTCTGAGGAAGCGCAGTCTATTAACCAGTACCTGGATAGTCTGAAACAAAAGGTCTATACCTATCAAAAATGCATCGTACAGGAAGGGAAGGATTTCACCAAAGAAGCGTTACGCCTTTTATGGTATGGAGTCAAGCAACGCACTCATACCCTGGTAGAAGTATTCCAGCAACACAATGACCAATTGCAGTCGCTTATCGGAAAAGACAATTCAAAAGCGACCTACACAAAATATCGAACGACCTTAGATCATACCATATCCTTCCTGCAATGGAAATTCAAGCGATCAGACATCGAAATTGTTGCTATTAACTTCAGCTTTATTACCGACTTTGAATTTTGGTTGAAAAGTATCCAAAACTGTAATCACAACACTACCATCAAATACATTAGCAACCTACGTAAGATTATTAATCTGTGTTTGAAGAACGGCTGGTTGATCAAAGATCCTTTTGTCGGATTCAAGATGACCAAAAAGGAAGTTATCCGAGAAATACTAACTGAGGAAGAATTGCAAACGCTGATTTCAAAGGATATCCAAAACACACGGATCAGGCAGGTAAGTGGAAAACCCACGCAAATTATCACTACTTCCAAATTGTAAGTTCAATTTACCGTCCTTTGTTGAGGAATGATTATTCTTTCTCGCTATTTTAACCATATCTTTCGAATAATCAATACCTGAAACTTTCAAATTTTTCCCATTGGAGAATAGTTTGTCAAAAAATTTGCCGTTTCCAAATCCAATTTCCAAGACTGAATCGCTATCTCTCAAGCGCATGCTTCCAAGCGTGAGATCGTAAATAACTTCATTGACTTCATTCATTTTGTTTGAAACCTTCCCAGCTAACAAACCACTTGGTTTACGCAACTGTTTTGTCATTATACTAAACTTTAGTCGTTGAAAGAAAGTATATTTCATTTTATTGATTGAAATGGATTTATGACTGCCAATTGCTTGCGGCTAACAATTAAATATACGCACCAATTTGAGTTTAGAAAGAAATTAATTAATTGATTATCATTAAAGTTTATGTCGCTTTTCTGTATTATCAAGTCGCCTTTCTGTATTGTCGCTTTGCTTTTTTGTAATCATAGTATATCGCCTTTTAACCATAAATCATCCAACGGACTTGCAATATTTGCCAATTTATCCTTTCGTACATGCGTGTATTTTTCAGTTGTTGTAATGTAAGCACCCCACCGATACCCTTATAACAGTTTGCTAAATAGTAGTGCGGGATGTTACCCCTTGCTACTATTTTAATTTCTTTGAGTGGGTTTCCAGTTTTGTGGTAGCAATTCTTGTATTTTGTTAATAGGATAACCAGCGATGCGTGTTAATACATCCTGCATCCAATCAACAGGATTTACGTGATAATTTTTGCAGGTAGCTAATAAACTGTAGAAGATAGCTGATCGCTGCGCAGCAGCATGGCTGCCAGCAAAGAGATAATTCTTTCTTCCTATAGCCACTGGTCTGATACTGTTTTCTACCGGATTATTATCTAAGTGTAAAAAATCAGTGGTAGCATACAAGCTTAATTTATCCCACCTGCTTAAACTATAAAAAATGGCTTTACCTATGGCACTACCGGGTAATACTTCCGGATATGCTTTCTGCATCCATACGCCTAATTCTTTGAGTATGGGTAATGCCTGTTCTTTACGGTATTGCAGTTTCTCTTCTCCTGTGATGTTGTTATCAGTTAAATATCTTTCTATGGCATAGAGCTTTTGTATTTCTGATAGTACATGCTCTGCCCTAAGCTTGTCATTGGTTAAAGCTTCACTGAACTTGCGTCTGGCATGTGCCATACAGTTAAATACGATAATGTCCGGATTTTTATCAAAATCCTCATATACGATGTATCCATCTGTTTGCAGATAGCCTTTGTAATCTTTTAAAATGCTTTGTGGTCCTTCCCGGCCTCTACCCGTTCGGTAATCGAAGAGTACCAGTTTATTGGCATTACACTGATACACCCAATAATAACCCTGGTGAGTAGCATTTTTTTTATCGCTATCCAATACTTTGATAATGGTTTCATCGGCGTGTAAATAACCACTTCCTAATACCAGTTGTTTATGTACTTCATACAAAGGCTTTAAAAACGCTGCACTGGCTGCTACCCAATTGCCGATGGTACTATCGCTGATGGTAAACCCCAGTCTTGTAAAACGCTTTATCTGACGATCTAACGGAATATGGTCCACAAACTTCTCAACAATGATCTGTGCTATTAGGCTGGTATCTACATTGCTTCTTTCAAAACTACGCTCAGGTGCCAGGGCTTGATAGATACTATTGGTAGCTGCATCCAGGTATTTAGGACGGATCACTTTTTTTACAAACAGCTCGGCTGGTATGTATGCTAAAGTTTCAGTAACAGACTCGCCAATCTTTTTAGCTACAGCAGGATCTATGCCTTCTGGATTGATGATGCTTTCTTCTCTACGTAGGTTCTCAGGGAAGCTATTGCGCCCAGGATGATTGGGCCTTGCCTGTTTTCCTGCCTTCTCATAACTAACAGTGGTAGTCTCCAAGAGTTCAGGTATTGCCGGTATATCAAAAAGGGTTGGCGCCATTTGCGCATCCGAAGCAACAAACTTTTCATGACGGCTACCAAAAATAAGTTTCTTTAGCTGCGCTAATTGAAACTCAAGATCCTGCTGTTTTAATGATGGCTTTTCATTGATGGATACTTGCTCCTGATAAGCATTTTTGTAGTCAATATATTCACCGTTTTGCTCCATCATTTGATGTTGTAAAACTCGCTCTGTAATTGGGTTTTAGCAAATAAAAAACCCACTTTATTTACCCACAAAAGCACCCATATAAAGTGCGTAAACCCGTCCTTTTTTTTAGTTTAAAAAAATAACTGTGCATATCCTGACTAAATTATCTGTTCAAAGAAAAACGCCTTTTTTTACGAACAGAACTAAGTACAATACCCTGTAAAATTAATTGCAACTGAACAGTATCAATAGTAGCGCAAGTGCTGTTGGGTGCTGTGGAAGGAAGTTCATACACCCCCTTTTCTAAACGTTTATAATAAATGGCCAGGCCATCGCCCTCCCAGGTGAGGAGTTTAATCTGATTGCGTTTTTTGTTTACAAAAATATAAACGCCACCCTGTAACACATTGGACTGGCAGTGCTGGTTTACCAAACCACAGAGTGCATTAAAGATTTTGCGCATATCAGCGGCACCATTATACCAATAGTAAACAGTGGAACTATGTAAGTGAAGCATGATCAGGATAGTAAAAACTGCTTCAAAAAACCCATGGATTGTTGCGTAAGTGGAATCTGAACCTGTATACCACTAACCCCAACAATGGTTATTTGCTCTTTACCCGCAGCAGTGGTAACCTTCACCGGTACAAAAGATCCGGTTCCTGTTTTATTGGCTCTATACACTCCATACCAATAATGGAATACATGATAGGCCACTTTATTAGCAGCACAGTAATCTCTCTGTTTTAATCCACTGGCTTGCCAATCTGTAATCATCTCCATCATCTGGGAGCGTTGCTCTTTCCTGTTTTGCATTTGTTTCTCTTTTTGCAAAATTCAAATGTTCTAGGCAACTTTACAATATACTATCGGTGGGAGGCTTACGGCACACTATCAAATTCCGCGAACTGTACGTGCAAGTTTTTCATTTTATAATACAATGGAGGAAATTGATATTTTCGCCAACGCAATTGAGAAATCAATTAAACGGATAAACAAAAAATAACAAAGATGAAAACCATAGAAAGTACAGAACAGGAACTCGTAGAAGACTTTGCCATGTTGGAAGATTTATTTGATAAATTGGGCTACCTCATTGATTTAGGTAAAAACCTGGAACCATTGGATGATGCACTGAAAAGAGATAGCCGAATGATAAAAGGATGCCAGGCGCATGTATGGTTATACAGTGAATTAAAAGACGGGAAAATTATTTTTCAGGCAGATGCGAATGCGGATTATGCAAAAGGACTTGTTGCCATGATGATACAAGTACTTTCGGGCCATACAGCAGATGAAATTATTAATGCACCGCTTAATTTTATTGAAAAGATAGGATTTAAAAGTATGCTTTCGATGAAGCGTGCCGGGGGATTGGAGAGTATGATAAAGCAAATGAAACTTGATGCGGTGGTGTACAAGGCAAAAAAGCCAAATTAAAGAACGTCCGGCCCGAACAACTGCTGCCACGTTGCTGCAGATGAAGATTACAACGTGCTGCCCCAATAACGCCAAACCGTGTTATGTGCATACCCTTCTCTGTGTATCATGTATCACCGCTATTAATTTTGTGATACTGTTTTAAGCAGGTACATTTTCTGTTGAGATTGCACTGTCAGCGGAAACTACATTTACTTTTTCTAAGTTAGCTATGATGACGAATTTCTTTAGGATAATATGTAAGACTTCCTGATGTGTAAGATATTTTTCTTTACAATAGTCTTGTAAACTTATTTGCTTGCAGATTATTTGATTTAATAAAGGTGTCTTCTCAAATAGTTTTAACCTGAAATTACTTTTTAATTTTATTGCGTAAAGTTCTTTTGCTGTCTTTATAATTAGACGTATAAGGGTTATGGAATATACCGAGTATTGATGCTGGGTTATATCTTGGTTATACATTTTCTTAAAAGTAGATATTAGTAAATATTCCGCTTTCTTTTTTGAATGACAAATTTACAATGCAATGCTGTAAAGCATTGGACAATATTTATCGTAGATATTTTCAAAATTTGAAGTATTCATAAATGCTTATTTATTTAAACTCCAAATGGTATAATTTAAAATTGTTGCAAAAGATACCCAGGCAATGTAAGGCACAAGTAACCATGCTGCTGCTTTTGAAAACTTTGAAAAGTTTATAATAGTGAGTAAAATTAGGATTAGCATCAGAATAATATTAAGGAGTGCCAATGCAGGTGAATGAAATTTAAAAAAGATAATGCTCCACCAAAAATTTAAAAAGAGTTGTAAGGAAAATAATATTATTAAATTAATTTTTTGCGGTGCAGGAGTGTTGCTTTTCCAAATTAACCACAAGGAAATTCCCATAAGCAAATAAAGTAGTGTCCAAACAGGTGGAAATAAATATGCAGGCGGATTCCATGAGGGTTTGTTGAGTGTTTCAAACCATGGATTCATGCCTGTATTGGCAATTAATCCGCTTATAATTCCTGTGCCTTCGCAAATAAGAATTGCAATAAATAATTTCCAGGTTGGCGATATAATTTTGTCACTATTCATTTAATTTTTTTTAATTATTAAAAAACGGAAGAATGTATCTCCCGTTTTAAAAATTACAGCTTAAAATAATTACCTGGAATCTTTACATTTTTGGCATCAATACTTTGTCAATTAAATGAACTACCCCGTTTGAGGCATCAACATCTGCTGTAGTAACATTTGCTCCGCTAATCATTACCTTATCCCCATTTACCGATACTTTTAATTTTTCACCCTGTACGGTAGTAAGTTCAGTCCCATCTTCAAGTTCGGCAGCCATGTGTTTACCACTTACTACATGGTAGGTAAGTATGTTAGCTAGTTTGGCTTTATTTTCCGGTTTTAAAAGACTATCCACATCCGTTTGAATAGCTGCAAATGCGGCATCGGTTGGGGCAAAAACGGTGAAGGGGCCTGTGCCTTCCAAAGTTGTTATCAGGTCAGCGGCTGTTACTGCGGCTGCCAGTGTTTTAGCACTTTCTGATGCAAGGGCTACAATGTTCTTTGAATTTGTCATATTATTATTTTTTAGTGTTACAGTTAATTCTGTAATATTTTGAAGTTGGGTTGCTTTAAATTTATAAGTGTTATACAATTATTAAAAAGAATTTCATCATTCATGCATTAACCTAAGCACAACACGCAATATATAATTAATACTTTTCCGCTTTTGTGTAATAATAGTAAACAACAATTGTACCAGCAGGTTTTAAAGGAATAGCTTAATATGTTGTAGCTGTTCTGCATCAGTTTTCCTTTTTTGTGAACTGCGTAAATAACAGCGATAATGATTGGCGATGGGTGAAGTATTTATAAATCCAATTAATAAAAACCATTAAACGGTTTTTAAATCCGATTAATAAAAATAAATGCAAGGTCATCCATATAATCCAGGCGAAAAAACCATGAAAGGTTAGTTTGGGTTTGGCTAAATCAACCACAGCTTTATTTCTGCCCACCGTTGCCATACTACCTTTGTTTACGTATTTAAACGGAATTAAGGGTTTGTTTTTTACTAATAGTAAAAAATTATTTGCTAAATTTTTCGACTGGTCTATTGCCACACTGGTTAATTGTGGAAATCCTTTGGGATGCAAATCACTTTCAATAAGGGCAACATCACCCAAGGCAAAAACATTATCAGTAGCTATAACACGATGGTAACTATCGGTTTTAATTTGATTTGATTTTGAAATAAAATCAGGATCGATTCCTTGTGGGATATTTCCTTTTACGCCTGCTGCCCAAATAACAAAAGTAGATTCAAGGACGGAGGCATCTTGCAATAAAATCTCGCTGCCGTCATACTCTTTTACCAAAGTGGTCAGCATCACTGTAACACCTAATTTTTCTAAATACTCTTTTACTTTTTGCGATGATGCTTCACTCATCCCCGATGGCTATAAACTCGACCCTAATCATGGAGAATTTGAAGGAAATTGGCGACATAAGGTGACATTTTCCTACATCAATGAACATCTAAAAGTTCGAGCGAATCTATATCTATTTTAATATTGCTTATATGCTTTTCTTGGGATGGCCTGAATGACTCAGAGAATTCACTTGAAACCTGTTGTGCATTCATTCTTGCTCTTGTCAAAAAGTTTGGTGTGAACGGATTGGATAATGTCTACACTACAGTCGTATGTTGTAAAAATAAAATAAGCTTGTCAAAGTTCTGGTAGTTCTTTGAGACACTTGTGTCAAGTATCATTTAGTCGAACGCTTAATTGATTAGAATGCTTCCTGATAATTAATTTTTCAGCTAGATGCAAGTTAGTTAACATCTTTTCTATTGCATCCATCATTGGAGGAGGACCGCATACATAAAAGTTTTTGTTGATGTCGCCAATATTTGCTTTTAGAAAATCTTCTGTGATGTACCCATTTGCATAAGCATCAACTTTTTCATCTGATAATACATTGATAAAAATTTCACCTAATAAACTTTTAAACTCCTCTTCCAGGATAATATCGGCTTTAGTTTTGTTGGGAAAAATGAGTTTGTTATTCCCGATTTCATTTGCCAACTGAAGATGCCTGAATATAGAAATAAAAGGAGTAACGCCTGCACCTCCGGCAATAAATACGCC
>Ga0209512_1000446_pt1 | contig 68206 bp, 54 predicted proteins | sample frozenSSSSmetaG_FD_184142 | JGI IMG/M metagenome (GOLD analysis project Ga0209512, IMG submission 184142) | Glacier valley bacterial and archeal communities from Borup Fiord, Nunavut, Canada, to study Microbial Dark Matter (Phase II) -... | ecosystem: Environmental > Aquatic > Freshwater > Ice >...
ATAAATTATGGCACTACATTTGGGATTCCAAATGTTAGATTTGCTGAACCTGAACGAGTTGCGTAATTTTTGAGCGTCAAAAAAGTGGTTTTTTGGCGATTTTAAATACCTAACTGCTAAAGATGGGTTGGGTGAGTTGGCCGGTGACGGCGGCGGCGAGGACGGATTGGCGGTAGCGTTGGAGTTGGGCTTTGGCGTCGCGCAAGGCGGCGACGCCGGCGTCGAGGCGGGAGAAGATTTCCTCGATACGCGCTACGATGCGGCGCTGTTTGGCGATGGGGGCGATGGGGAGCGTGATGGTCGCCAGCTTCTTGCCGTTTACGTTTGGTTGCCCAATCCCACTCGAACTATCGCTGATCTGATGCCAGTAATCTGAACACTGAAAAAAATAGTAGAGGTAACGAGCTTCAATAGCCTTCGTGACACGCACCCGAATCAAGTAGGATGCAAAGATGCTTTCAGGAATCTCGGTTTGGATCAGAAAGCTCTTTCCCACGGTTGCCCCGGTCCGGGCGAAGACAAGGTCTCCTTTGGCGAGGCGATACTTTGGGATCTGACTCTGCGGAATTTGACAAAACGGCACAGTTTCCCAATCGACTCTGTTTTCCTGAATGTCGGTGATCCGGAGGAATCGTGGACCGACTTGTTCGGAAGTCGAGCTGGCCGTGTGGCCATACTGAATGGAATCGGCGAGTTCGCCAACAGTGGTCTTCGTCCACTCTTTTGGTAATCTACTCATGCCACCAGCACCTCGTTAAGTTCTTCAATGATCGGCTTCAGGGCATCTTTGCCGAAGACGCGGTTGACGACAGCGAGCGGAACACCTTCATCGGAATCGACGCTTTGCCAAGCGTCGAGGTAGGCGTCCTGATCGTCGGTAGCGAAGGCACCGTTGAGGGCGACGTAGTTTTTGATGACGTCGAGCCAGTGGATCTGTGCAGGGGTGAATCTGGGAGTTTGCGCCTGCGGCGGAGTTTTCAGGGTCTGGGGCGAGACGCCCAAGCGACTTTCCTGTTGTTGGGCGAGCCATTGCTGGTAGCGGGTTTCGACGAGTTCGGGGAAAGGCTCGAGCGGAGTTTTCTGGGGATCGACGGTGTGGCGGACGAGGGTGATCAAGTTCGTTAGGGTTTTGACGGGGTCGGTCGTGAGGGGGCGCTTTTCGAGGTGTTCGTAGGCTTTCCAGACTTCGGCGGGGGCGATGTGGTAGGGTGGCCGGGCGACGGCTTCGGCGAGGGTTTTGAGCTCTTCGTAAACGAGGTGCCGCTTGGCGTGGGGGCAGTTGTAGAGGATCTGGAGGGCGGTGATTTCGTCCTGGTTGTCTTCGAGGAATTGTTTCCAGGAGGTGACGAGCTGGCGGGCTTTTTCCTCGTCGTAGCCGGCGCTGATGAGGGTGTCGCCGGTGAGGTGGTCGATGGTGACATCGGTATTGCGGCGTTTGGCTTCCAGCAGATCGCGGAGGGCGGGATTGGAGGCGAGCGGCTTGGCGGCTTCGTCCGCGAGGGCTTCGGCGGCGGCCTTGAGTTCGGCGGCCTTGAGTTCGGCGGGGGTGGGCTCGGAATAGGTGGTGGCTCCGGATGCCTGGGCCTTGGCTTTGATCTCGTCTGGATCGGTGGCCTTGATGAGGGCGGCGGCGATCTGTTTGACGGAGTGGCCGCCGGAGACTTTGGCGATTTCCTCGCGGTCGGCTTGGCTGAGCATGCGGTCGAGGCGCGCGAGGCGGCTGGCAACGGCGGTGAGGGTGGCCTCATCCCGGGCACCCATGGCGACGCCGAGCAGGAGCTTGTCGAAGGCGACGGAGGGCTTGCTCTCCATCGGGCGGGAGTCGGTCTTGTCGGACTCGGTGACGCCGACGGCATCGACGAGGACGAAGCGGGTTTTTCCTCCGGCATCCGGCGTGACGCTGGCGAGGGCATCGGGATCGATGGTGCGGGTGCCGCGCCCTTTCATCTGCTCGAAGTAGAGCTGGGAGCGGACGTCGCGCAGGAAGAGCAGGCATTCGAGCGGCTTGATGTCGGTGCCGGTGGCGATCATGTCCACGGTGACGGCGATGCGGAACTCGGGGGCGGTGCGGAAGGCTTTGATGATGTCCTCGGATTTCCCGCTGGCCCGGTAGGTGACCTTTTTGCAGAAGTCGTTTCCCTTGCCGAACTCCTTGCGGACGATGTCGACGATGTCCTCGGCGTGGCTGTCGTCCTTGGCGAAGATGAGGGTCTTGGGCACCCAGGGTTCGTCGAGGCCCATGGCTTTGGCACGGGCGGGGCGGTCGGTGAAGATCTCGGTGAAGAGTTTTTCCCGGAAGGTCCGGATGACGGTGCGGATCTGATCGGGGACGACGACGGAGCGGTCGAGCTGGGTTTTCTGATAGGTCTCCTCGGCTTCCTGGATTTCCCAGCGCTTGGCGCGGGTGAGGCGGTCGCGTTTCTGATAGTCGTGCCCCGCCTTGACGGTGACGCCTTTCTCGGAGACTTCGGTTTTGATCCGGTAGATGTCGTAGCCGACGTTCACGCCATCGGCGACGGCCTGCACGTAGGGGTATTCGGTGACGAGGTTCCGGTCGAAGAATCCGAGGGTGGCCTTGCTGGGAGTGGCGGTGAGGCCGATGAGGAAGGCGTCGAAGTATTCGATGACCTGCTTCCACAGGTTGTAGATGGAGCGGTGGCATTCGTCGACGATGACGAAGTCGAAGGACTCGATGGGGATCTTGGGGTTGTAACGCACTTCGATCGGGTCCTTGCCCGCCGTGGCTCCCGCGGCTTCGTAACCGGAGTGCTCGTCGGCCTCGTCGTCGAAGGTGGCGTTTCCGGAGAGCTGGGAGTAGAGACGCTGGATGGTGGAGACGGTGACCTTGCAAACGGGATCAATGCCGCCGGGGCCGAGCATCTGGACGTTGTAGAGGTCGGTGAACTTGCGGCCGTCGTCGGGGGTGGTGAATTGCTGGAATTCGTTGACGGTCTGGCGGCCGAGGTTGCCGCGGTCGACGAGGAAGAGGATACGCCTGGCCCCGGCGTGCTTTATGAGGCGGTAGGCCTGGGTGACGGCGGTGAAGGTCTTGCCGGAGCCGGTGGCCATCTGGATGAGGGCGCGCGGGCGGTTGGCAGTGAGGGATTTCTCAAGGCTGGTGACGGCGTCGATCTGGCACTCTCGGAGTGGGGCGGTGTTCAACGCGGGGAACTGGCGGAGGCGGGCGCGGAGGGTATCGGGCTGCTGGACGAGTTCGAGCAGGTGCTCGGGAGTGTGGAAGGCGAAGACCGGGCGCGAGCGGGAGTCGGGGTCGCGCTGGTCGCGGAAGTTGGTCTCGATGCCGGTGGATTCGTAGGTGAAGGGCAAGGGATCGGCCCAGCGCTGGGGAATCCACTTCATGGCGGCGGTGTAGCGGGCGGATTGCTCGGCAACGGCTGAGAGGGTGGTGCCTTCTTTCTTGGCTTCGACGATGCCGAGCGCCTTGCCGTCGACGAAGAGGATGTAGTCGGCGGGGCCGCCGTGGGATTGCATTTCGCGGACGGCGACGCCGCGGAAGGCGGAGAGGTTTAATGATGCGATGTCCTGGATGGCCCAGCCCGCGGCGCCTAGCAAGGCGTCGATTGTCTCACGGGCTTGTTGTTCGGGTGTGCTCAATTCCTAAAAGGTCAAAAATTGAGGCGGCACCTATTGGCAGCGGTCCAGAACTTCTTGTCGAGCTCGCGGAGGAAGGTCTGGGAGGAGGCGTGGGGCACTGTGGGAGAGAAGAGCGGTTGGCCGTTAGCAGTGGGCGGTGGGCGGTCGAAGAAAAATGAGCAAACGGCTTGGTTTGCAATGCCGAAGCTAACGGGAATCCGGCCGGTGGGAAGCACGAAATCAGGCAGAAAGCACGGGATGGGAAGAGGAGCGGTGGGCGGTTGGCGGCGGGCGGGTTGGGATCAGGGATATTCCGGAGCAGGATGAGCGGATGCCTGGATGGAAAGAGTTCATTCTTTGGCAGAAAGGGGAACTCCCGCGCGGAAACGGGCCATTCCCGGGGAAAATGAACTCAATCCCGGGCACAATCACCTGTTTCCAGAACGGAATCACCCGTTTCCTGGGCAGAACGACCTGATCCCTTGGGAAAATCACCTGTTTCCCGAGCAGAACGACCTGATTCCCGCCGAGAACGAGTTGATTCTGAAGCGAAATCAGGTGCTTCCATGACAGAAAGGAGAGCGCACGGAACGGATAGGCCCTGATCCTTTTACGAAAGCCCTCAATTGCAGACCGACGCCACATGGGAAGAAAGATTCAGCCTCCGGCAGAAAAGTGTGAAGTGCGACAATCGAAGATGGAGGGCATGATCGCATTTTTCAAAGCCCTCAATCGCGCCGCTACAAACGGTGAAGGGACCGGTGAATTTCCGAAAAGGAAGACTCGGAGCAGGATGCTCCGGCAACGGCCTGGCGCGAGACGCGCCAGCCACGCTGCGAAGAAATACCGCCCGCCTCCCCCACCCTGCATTTCCCTGCCGAATGGCATGCGCCGCCCCTTGAAAGTTGCTTTGGAATTCCGAAAGATGTTTTTCAAAATCCCTACTGGGTATTCACCAAGTAGGGACTGGGAGTGCGCGGATTTTTCGGATTTCCGGTAAATTTTTCGTGTGTGAGGAAATGGATCGTGATGGACTGTGGTGAACCCATGCAGGCCACTCTCCTACCTCCTCGCAATCCAGCTCTCTGTGCTCCAATCACCTCCAACCGCGAGCTCGGTTCCTGTCTGATTGCGAATCTGCCGATGAGGGAGCTTCTCGCGGCGGACCTGCGCCGCGCCGGCCTGCAACTGGTGGATCCCAAAGACGCTTGCGAGCGCACGCTGCGCATCCCGATCGACAACTGGATCGAGCTTGGAGCGCTGCTGATGCTGGGCCGGAATCCGAGATCCGCCTGCCTGCTCGACAGCGATGGCAACACACTGGCCTGGAAAGGCACGGCAAATCCGGACGAATGCGAGGAGCGGATCGTGACGGATGCGAATTGTTTTCCGGTGAACTACCCGTGGGACCTGTTGCGGATGAACGAGGAGGTGCTCGCGCTGATGGATGAAACCTCGCTGCTCGGCGAGGTCAGCCCGCTGGCGAGCCTGACTGGAACCATCCGCCTGGCCAACGGCTCGCGGATCCTGCCCGGCACGGTCATCGAGGGGCCGGTGCTGATCGGCTCGAACAGCCAGATCGGCCCGAACGCCTACATCCGCGGCGCCACCAGCATCGGTGCGAACTGCTACGTGGGCAACGGCGCGGAGGTGAAGAACTCGATCATTTACAACAACACCTACATTTCCCGCCAGTGCTATGTGGGGGATTCCATCATCGGCACCCACGTCACGCTCGGCGCGGGAACCTGCACGGAAAACCACCGCCACGACGGCCGCCACCACGTCTCGATGATCCAGGGAAAATCCGTGGACACCGGCCGCCTCAAACTCGGCGCGATCCTCGGCGACGGCGTGCGCACCGGCGTGAACACCTCGCTCGCCGCCGGCGTGAAATTGGGGATCGCCCGCACCACCCAGCCGGGAACCTACGTGAAACAGGACATTCTGTGACCAAATCGTCACACGCGAGGGTTTCGCCCGGTGACAACACGCCAGCTAGTTTGATTTCGAAATGCATCGAATTCTGATTGTAGAGGACGAACGTGACATCGCCGACCTCATCGGTTTCAACCTCCTACGAGCGGGATACGAAGTGATCAAGGCTCATGACGGAGTGGTGGGCACCGAAGTAGCCCTGCGCGAACGTCCGGACCTGATCATACTCGATCTGATGCTCCCCGGCCGCGACGGTTATTCCGTTTTCCGCGAGCTGCGGCGCGACACCCGCACGATGAACATCCCGGTCATCATGCTGACGGCCCGCGCCCAGACCGAAGACCGCATCCAAGGCCTCGAAGCCGGCGCCGACGACTACCTGACAAAGCCCTTCAGCCCGAAGGAACTGATGCTGCGCGTGCATGCCATTTTAAAACGCTCGGACGCGCCTCCGGGCAATGTCGATTTCACCTACGGTCCGTTCCGCTTCGACAAGAACTCGCTCAAGTTCTATCTGGACAACGAGCCGGCGGACCTGACCGCCACCGAGTTCAAGCTGCTGCTTTTCCTCTGTGAGCGCTCGGGAAAACCGCAGGACCGCAACGACCTGCTCCGCACCGTTTGGGGTTACAGCGATGCCACGCACAGCCGCACGCTGGATACCCACATGAAACGCCTCCGGCAGAAACTCGGAATTCACGGCTCATGGGTTGAAACAATTCGCGGTATCGGCTATTGCGTAGCGAAAGCCGAAGAATGACCAACGAAATCGCCATCATTGCCACCGTTTCGGCACTCACCGCTCTGGCGATATTCGCCTACCGCCACCGCAATTCCCGCAAGGAATCCACCGCCGAAGTCAACGCATGGAAACTCCGCCTTGAACTCGATCTCAAACAAGCCCGCGAAGAACGCAACCGCCTGCTCGACGCCCTCGGCGACGCGTTCCTGCTGGTCGATTCCGATGCTAACATCCGCTTCGCCAACGAGGCGGCGCGCTCGCTCTTCGGCAAGCGTGAGCTGCTCAACCGCCCGGTGCGCGAGGCGTTCCTCGATCCCCGTCTGGCGGACGCGCTGCTGCGCTGCCTGGAAACCGGCGAGCCGGTGCAATCCCGCCTCGTCCTTCCCCAACAGACCTCGCCACGCGGCGATCTCGAGACCCGCGGCGTCAACGCGTGGATCATCGACGCCGCAAAGCTGTCCAGTCCGCCGGACAGCGATCCCATCACCCGTGTCATCATCCGCGACGTGACCACGGAAAACCAGATAGAGCAGGTGAGAAAGGACTTCGTCGCGAACGCCTCGCACGAGCTGCGCACGCCGTTGGCCATCATCAACGGCTATCTGGAAAACCTGTTGGACGATGACATGCTCGACGACAAGGAGATGTCGCGGCGTTTCCTAACTATCATGCGCAAGCATGCGGACCGCATCTCGCGGATCGTGGAGGACATGCTCGTGATCTCGCGGCTGGAGTCCGGCGAGGCGAGCGCGCTCAAGGTGGAGCCGTTCCGTTTCCGCTCCTGCGTGAACGATATTCTCGAACGGCTGGAGTCCGTCATCCGGGCCCAGAACGCGGAGATCATGGTCACCATGCCGGACCCCGCAGTGACGCTCCAGGGCGACCGCTTCTACTGGACGCAGGTGCTTTTCAACCTCGTCGAAAACGCCCTCAAGCAGAACCCCTACGGCGGGCTCCGCGTGGAGATCGGCTGCCAGCTCGTCGGCGCGGCCTATCACATCTGGGTGGCGGACAACGGCGTCGGCATCCCGAGCGCGGACCTGCCGCACATTTTCCGGCGCTTTTACCGGGTGGAGAAACACCACTCGCAGCAGGAAATCAAAGGCACCGGACTGGGGCTCTCGATCGTCAAGCGCGCCATCGAGGCGCACCACGGAACCATCGGCGTCACCTCGGTGCCCGGCCGTGAGACGAAGTTCCTGATCACGCTGCCCAAGGACGGTCTGTGAGCGAGCGCGCCGCTTTCCCGGCAATCGAGATTTCCCGGAAAATTAACCGTGCCACTGTGGGGAAATTTCTCCTAAATCGCGGTGAAGCAAGGTCCCGGACCTTTTCACCTCAACGATTTCCGACAAATGTCATCCTCTCCGATCCAATTCATTCACAAGGAACGCCTCCCATCGACCGGCTGCCTCGTCATTCCCGGGCGGCTGGAGCTCGATCTGCTGCTCCATTTTGAAAAACTCTTCGCCGGCCGGCAGATTACTTGGCTCGTCGAGGAAACCGCGCACTACGATCCGGCACTCACCAGCCACCTCCAGAAATCCGGCTCCGGCTCGATGTTCTCGGCTGCGGATGCCGCACCCGCCGCCGCCGGTGCCCAGCTCCAGCCGTTTCTCGCGAACGGCGGCGTGCTGATCTATGTGCCCGGCCGCGTCGTCACCCGGAACGCGACCACCTGCCACATTCCGGCGTCCCACCTGAAGGCGCTGTGTGCGTTCGGTCTGCCGGTGCTGCCTGTGGCCATCGACTGCCCGCGCGAATCCAGCCTCAGTGTCGAGCGCCTGTCCGCGCTGCCCGTCGGGGTTTTCAGCATCGCCCCGCTCATCGCGCCGAAGAACGCCAGCATCGCTTCCTATCAGCAGGCGCTTTTTTCCGCCGCCGAGGAGGCCTACAGCTCGCGCGCGCTTTTCAAAGGCTCGCTCGCGATGTCCCTGCTCAAGGGCCTCAAGAAGCATTCGAAAAACCGCATCATCGACGGCGCGGACGATTCGGAAATGACCTACGACAAGGTGCTCGCCGCAGCCATCGTTTTTTCGAAGTTCATCAAGGAGGAAACCGACAAGCCGCGGGTCGCCATCGTCCTTCCTCCCGGGAAAGCCGGACTCATCGCGAACCTCGCCGTGATCTTCGCCGGCAAGACTCCGGTGAACCTGAATTTCACCGCCGGACCGGAAGCTGTTAAATCCAGCATCCGCCAGGCCGACGTGGACCGCTTCATCACCGCGGATCCATTCGTTAGAAAAGTCTCGTCATTCCCGTGGCCGCCCAACCGCGACCTGATCTTCATCGAGCGCGTGCTGCCGACACTGAAGAAGAAGATCGTCTCCTGGGCCGTGATTTCCAAGCTGCTCCCCTCCTCCGCCCTCATTCTTCTGCTAGGACTGAACAAGCGCCGCGCCCAGGACGAGGCCACCCTGCTCTTCACCTCAGGATCATCGGGCGAGCCGAAAGGCGTGGTGCTCAGCCACCGCAACGTGCTCGCCAATGTCTGCCAGTTCGGCTCCCGCCTGAATCTTCCAAAAGGCTCGGCGATTCTCGGCTGTCTGCCGCTTTTCCATTCGTTCGGCTGCACAGTCACCCTGTGGTTCCCCGTCATCGAAGGTGTGAATCTCGTCACCTATCCGAGCCCGCTGGAAACGAAGCGTCTGGCGGAGCTCATCGCCCTCCATCAGATCAACATCTTCCTCTCCACTCCGACATTCCTGCGCGGTTATATGAAGCGGATCGATCCCGCGCAGCTTTCCTCGCTCAAGCTCGTCGTCACCGGCGCGGAGAAACTTCCGCAGTCATTGGCATCCGCCTTCGAGGACAAATTCGGCGTCCGCCCGCAGGAAGGCTACGGACTAACAGAAACCTCCCCTGCCACCAACGTCAACCTGCCGGATCTCGCGCCTGCCGGCAATGCCATCGTGATGCCGTCGTCGCGCCACGGTTCCGTCGGCCAGCTCCTGCCCGGCCTGGCCATCAAGCTGACCGATCCGGCATCGGACCAATCCATCCCCATCAGCCAACAGGGCCTGATCTGGTTCAAAGGCTCCAACGTTTTCTCAGGCTACCTCGGCGATCCGAAAAAGACCGCCGAAGTCCTCACTGCCGACGGCTGGTTCCGCACCGGCGATGTCGGGCGCATGGACGAGGACGGCTTCCTCTACATTGAGGGCCGCATTTCGCGCTTTTCCAAGATCGCCGGGGAAATGGTGCCTCACGAAACCGTCGAGGCCGCCATCAACAAGGTCCTCGGCCTCGACTCCGAAGCAGAGCGCAAAATCGCCGTCGTCGGCGTGCCGGACGAACAGAAGGGCGAGGCCATCCTGCTCCTCTCCACCATCGCCGGCCCCGCTCTCGAACAAGAATGCATCGACCTCCGCTACAAACTATTGGACGAAGGGCTCTCCTCGCTCTGGTGTCCCAAGCACATCATCCCCGTCACGGAAATCCCGGTGCTCGCCTCCGGCAAACTCGACATCAAGTCCTGCGAGAAACTCGCCAAACAGAACGCGTGAAGAAGTTGAGAGTTGAGAGTAAGATTCAGACTCTTGCTGTCCCAACTCTTCATCTTCTTCCCAACTCTCAACACTCAACCATCAACTCTCAACTTCTTCCCCATGCCTAACCGCATCGACTCCACCTTTACCCGCCTTCGGGAAACCGGAAAAAAAGCTTTCGTCGCCTACGTCGCCGCCGGTGATCCGGATTTTGAAACCTCGCTGGAAATCATCAGGACCCTCGCCGACACCGGTGCCGACATCATCGAGCTCGGCCTGCCGTTTTCCGATCCGTTAGCCGACGGCATCGTCAACCAGATGGCCGCCGACCGCGCGCTCAAATCCGGCATGACCACCATCCGCGTCATCGAGCTGATCCGCCGCTTCCGCGAAACGCATGAGACACCCATCGTGCTCTTCACCTATCTGAATCCCGTTTTCACCTACGGCTTCGAAGCCTTCCACCACGACGCCGCAGCCGCTGGCGCCGACGGTATTCTGTTACTCGATCTCCCGCCCGACGAGGCCGCGCTCAACAAGGACCTCGCCATCGGCGCCGGTCTCAAGCACATCCGCCTCATCGCACCGACCACTCCGCCGGCGCGCGTCAAGATCCTCGCGGAGTCCGCGGAAGGTTTCATCTACGCCCTCTCCAGAACCGGCGTCACCGGTTCGCACGGTGCGCCGTCCGCCAACATCGCCGCCCTGGTTTCCTCGATCAAGGCCCACACTGACGTCCCCGTCTGTGTCGGCTTCGGCATCACCACCCCGGACCAGGCCGCGATGGTTGCCAGCGCTGCGGATGGTGTTATCGTGGGCTCGGCGATCGTCAAGCAGGTGGAACTTCATCCGGAAAACGCCGCACAAGCCATCCGTGATTTCACCGCTCCACTCATCGCCGCCACCAAATCCTGACCTCAATACATTCGAACCATGCTCCTCAAATTCTTCAAAATGAACGGCGCTGGCAATGACTTCATCATTGTCGACAACCGCGATCTCTCCCTCTCCGAAGCCCTCGATACGGACACCATCGCCGCGCTCTGCGACCGCCACCGCGGCATCGGCGCAGACGGCCTGCTCGCGGTGGAGCCCGCGAAAAAGGGCGCTGACTTCCGCTTCCGCTACTACAATGCAGACGGCGGCGAAGCCGAAATGTGTGGCAACGGCGCACGTTGTTTCGGCCGCTTCACCGCGCACCTTGGTGAAATCGTGCTCAAGAAGGTCACCTTCGAAACCATCGTCGGAACACTCGGCGCGGAGATGATCGGTGATGACGTCCGCATCGCCATGTCGGACCCGACGGACCTTGAACTGGAAATCGACGTCCAAGTTCCCGGCCTCGATGGCAGCCTGCATTTTGTGAACACCGGAGTACCGCACGTCGTCGCGTTCCTCGAAAGCATGGCGGAACTCGAGGACTTCGATGTCTTCCAATACGGCGGCGAGATCCGCAAACATGATGCGTTCGCCCCGGCCGGCACCAACGCGAACTTCGCCGCCATCCTCGCTCCCGACCACATCGCCATCCGCACCTTCGAGCGCGGCGTGGAGGACGAGACCCTCGCCTGCGGCACCGGCATGGTCGCCTCGGCGCTCGTCCACCACCTGCTGACCAGCGCGCCAAGCCCGATCAAGGTGGACGTAGAGGGCGGAGACACGCTGGAGATCGGTTTCGAAAAATCCGGCGAGAAGACATTCAAGAACGTTACCCTAACTGGTCCTGCCGATTTCGTCTTCGAAGGGGAGATTGATATCTGACAGATCGTCCGGAATTCGGTTTCCCAAAGCGCGCCGTCAGGAGATTCGCGCCGAGGCCACTGCTGTTACCGACTTTCAACGTGCCGGAGTTGATTGCAGTATTCCCAGTGTAGCTGTTGTTTGCAGCGAGGATCGCAGTGCTGGTAATGGAACTGCCAAGAACGACTTTTCCACCTTGGGAAATGCCGCTTCCTCCACCGTTGTTGACCGTCCGCGTCTTTGTGCCCCAGAAAGTCAGTTTGTTGCCGTTGGTGTAGATGTCATTGGCGGTGATCGTTAGATTGCCCAAGGTGGCGTCGAATTCAATGAAATGGCGTCAATGGTGACGCTCTGGGCGTTGGTCGAGTTGTTCTCAATTTTATCGTATAGATCCCCGTCTGCTCCAGTTGTGCTGGTAGGGTTGAAAGAACCGGCACCGGAATTAAACAGAATGTTCTGCCATGCGGTGTATCCCGTGTAGTCATTGATCGAATTGAGCCCGATGACGCCGCCGAAAGAGACATTACTGGTGGTGACGCTGGAAGCAGTGTTGTTGTCGTCCCAGTTCAATGCCGTCGTCCAGTTGGCGTTGCCGCCGCCACCGTCCCATAGATTGGCCGCCACTGCGGAGCCGGAGAACGAAATGAGCACGGCAGCTGGCAGGAGGAGACGACCGAAGAAGTAATGGCGGGGTTTCATGGGGAAGACGGAGGTTCTGGGTTGATGTCGCTTGGCGGTTAGTTCCACGACACGAGGCCATGCTATTCCACGCCGCGCATCCGTCGATGTACCCAACCGCGGTAACTCCTCACAAAACAGGGCTAATCCGAATGGGTTACATCCCGTGGGAGGCTGTCGTCCTCGCCCCCGTTCTGCTAGATCAAACATGTGGCGCAGATGGATGGTCCTGTTGAGGTTGCCGTCGGATTTCTGCGAGCCCAATGTGGGGGGAAAATCCATCTGGTTCCGGCGGTCCCAGTCACCGGTCGCACTTGGGCCGAGAGCTGGATTTCCAACCAATTCCACGTCGCGAGGTTCTCCGCGCGGTTCGTGGGTGACAAAGAAGAACCTGCCGCTTTTCGAGTGACTCCTTACCCGGAAATTTGCCAGCACCGTCCGATCCACCGCGCGTCATCCCATCTGCCGGATTCGTCCTGCGGAGGATGTGCCGGAAATCGTGCGCGCTCCGGCCAGCGATCCCGATTCCATGAGGAATCGGCCCGGTTTCCAAGAGATTCCGGGTCAGTGGGATTCATTGAAATTTCACACCTTCTTCATTCCCAAGGGCGCTGGGCCTGCTAGCTTTCCGGGGAATTCAGGAACCACCCATGGAAAACGCCACCGAAACGGAAGTCGCCGATGCCGCCAAACACCTCCGCTCGCTCTCGGGCGGGCTCAACCAGGTCCTGTTCGGCCAGGTGGAACTCATCGACCTCGTAATCACCGGCGTGCTTGCCCGCGGCCACATTCTGCTGGAAGGTCTGCCGGGGCTGGGGAAAACCGAGCTGGTCAAAGGACTCTCAAAACTGCTCGAACTGGGAACCAAGCGCGTGCAGTTCACGCCGGACCTTCTGCCGGGCGACATCACGGGAAATCCGGTGCTCCAAGAAGTGGGCGGACGCCGCGAGTTTGTTTTCCAACCAGGTCCGCTTTTCACCAACATCGTGCTCGCCGACGAAATCAACCGGGCGTCGCCGAAAACCCAGTCCGCCCTGCTGGAAGCGATGCAGGAGCGGCGGGTGACGGTGCTCGGAAAAACGCATGACCTGCCGAAGCCGTTTTTCGTGCTCGCCACGCAGAACCCGATCGAACTCGAAGGCACCTATCCGCTGCCGGAAGCGCAGCTCGACCGCTTTCTCTTCAAACTCGAAGTCACCCGCAACGACGTCGCCACGCTCCAGCGCATCGTTTCCCACCGCGAGCTGGGGACCGAGCCACAGGTCGATCCGGTGATGAGCGCGGAAACGCTGGATTCGCTGCTGGAACTCGTTAGGAGAATCTATCTGCCCGACGTGGTGGCGAACTACATCGCCCGCCTCGTCGATGCGAGCCACCCCGGCCAATCCGCCGCAGCGCGTGGCATCCGTTACGGAGCCAGCCCGCGGGCGGCGCTCGCGCTTGCGTCCGGAGCCAAGGCCCGCGCGCTGATGCAGGAGCGGACGAACGCGAGTTTCGAAGATGTGAAGGCCATCGCCCCCGCCGTGCTGCGCCACCGGATCGTGCTCGATTACAATGCACGTGTGGAGGGCCACACGACGAACGACATCGTCCGCGCGCTGTTGGATGAGGTCCCCTTCCAGGATACCGCCACGCCGAAGAATCTGAAATCCGCGTAACCGATTTTCCTGAAAACTCATCCCGCCATGCTCCGTTACCTGCTTTTCCTCGCACTCGCCCTTCCCGCCGCCGCCCAGGAGACGATCATCCGTGAGGTGTATGATCCGAAAACGGACACCCATGTCGAAGTGGTCGCGTTGTTTTCAAAGCCATCGTCCGGCGGCTATCTGCCGGTACGGGTGAAGATCGCCAACAACCTGAAGACGGACCGCTCGATCCAGCTATCGTTCGACAGCGGCACTAACTACTCACAGGGAACCCATGCGACGTCCTCCTTCGGGTTCACCGCGGATGCGGGAAAAACCGTCACGCAGGACATTCTGGTGCCGCTCTGTCCGAGTGTGGCTGGCTATTCCTGGGGAGCGAACGTCACCACCCGTCTGACCGGTTCGCTCGGCGATGCGAACAACAGCATGAACGCGATCGCCGACAACTCGCAACCGGCAGTCCTGCTCAGCGAGGTGCTTTTCACGCCGAACGCCTCCTCGCTGGACGCGGCGATGGGCAGCAGCGGTTCCTACGGCGGGCGCAATGAATTTGCCGCGAAGTTCGACCCCAAACAACTCCCTGACAACTGGCTGGCGTTCTCCGGCTACGACAGCGTGCTAATGACCGACATCGACTGGTCCAACATGCCATCGAGTGGACGCAACGCACTTCTTTCGTGGCTCCGGTTAGGCGGACAACTTGTCATATACTCGACCGGTGCCGCTGACGCGAAATCGCTGGGAATCCCGGCGGACGCAAGTTTCGGCAGTGTGTTGGTCAAGAGGATTGCGTCCGATTTGAAACTGGATCCGAAACCCACCTTGGATCTCGTCAGTCATACGAATCCGAACGTCACCCGCAGCGGTTCCATCAAATCCGACTTCGATGGCAGTTGGCCGCTGCAGACCTACTTCGGCAGCCAGACCTTCCAATACGGGCTTTTCATTGCGGTGCTAATCGTGTTCGCCGTAGTGGTGGGGCCGATCAATCTGTTCGTCTTCGCGAAGTCAGGCCAACGCCACAAGCTCTTCATCACCACCCCGCTCATTTCATTGGTGGCCAGTCTGATCCTGATCGCGCTCATCATCATCCAGGATGGCTTCGGCGGCTCCGGCATGCGGCGGGTGCTGATGGAAGTGCGCCCGGACGGCGACCAGAACGCGGCTTATCTCCATCAGGAGCAGTTCTGCCGCACCGGCGTTCTGACAGGCTCGCGGTTCACCATCGCCGAGCCTTCGATCTTCAGCCCGGTGCCCATCGCCACCAGCCGCTGGGCGCGCTTCACCAACAGCTCAGACACGCGGGGCAATTTCAACCTGCAGCCATCTGATGGAAAACTGAACGCGTCGGGCGACTGGTTCCAGAGCCGCTCGGAACATGGGCACCTCCTGTCCGCCGTCGTTTCCACCCGGGGCCGCATCGAGCGCACCGCCGAGGCGCACACGCTTCTCTCAACTTTTGACTTTCCGATAGATACACTGTTCTTCCTGGACAACGACGAGCAATGGTATCGTGCGGACGGCGTCACCACCGGCAAGCGTTTCGGCACGACAGCCGTCGATCTATCAATGGTCCAGCCGTTGATTCAGAAGGAAATCAGTGGTTTCGCATCGAGAAACGGCAAGATGCTGCTGCGCTCGTGGCAGCGCCCCGGCTGCTATGTGGCGGTCACAAACGCCGCCCCCGGAGTCGCCACCCATCCCGGCATCCGCTGGAAGGAAACCCGCACCGTCATCACCGGCCCGGTCCTCACTCCGTGAAATTTCAAATCTGAGATCTCAAATTTCAAATCTCCCACATGTCCGCTCTCAAGATCAACAACCTCTACCGCTACTTCGGCAATCTCCAGGCCGTCAACGGCGTGACCTTTGAGATCCCGCACGGCTCGGTCTGCGGCTTCGTCGGCGCCAACGGCGCGGGGAAAACCACCACCATGCGGATTCTCGCCACGCTGGACTACCCCACGCTCGGCAGCGCCGAAGTCTGCGGGATCAACGTGGTCCATCACCCGGCGGAAGTGCGCAGGCTCATCGGCTGGATGCCCGATCATTTTGGAAACTACGAACACATGACGGTGCTCGAGTATCTCGATTTCTACGCGCGCGCGCTCGGCTATAAGGGCAAGGAACGCCGCGAGCGGATCCAGGAGGTGATGGAGTTCACCGACCTCATTCCGCTGGCCGACCGGTTTTCCAACAAGCTCTCGAAAGGCATGACCCAGCGCCTCGGCCTCGGCCGCGCGCTGCTTCACGATCCTCAGGTGCTCATCATGGACGAGCCGGCCGCCGGTCTCGATCCGAAGGCGCGGGTGGAGTTGAAACACCTCATCCGGGTGCTGGCTAAGGAAGGGAAAACGATCTTCATTTCCTCCCACATTCTATCCGAACTCGGCGAGATGTGTGATTCGCTGCTCTTCATCAACAACGGCCGCATCGTCCACCACGGCGATGCTGAAACCCTCCGCCGCGGCTCGGACCATCTCGGAGGCGTGCTCTACGACGTGCAGGTGGACGGGAAGCCGGAGTCCGTTTCAGACTGGTGCATCCTCCAGCCGAACGTGGAGTTTCTCGAAGCCCGCAAACTCGGTGGGCGCATCCGCATCGACACCCAGGATCCGATGAAAGCCGCCGACGTGCTCGCCCGCATGGTCAAGGACGGCCTCCGCATCACCGAGTTCCACCGCGAGCAGAGGAATCTCGAAGACGCCTTCATCGACATCCTCGGCCGCCTCGACGCCGGCCAGCCCGCCGTCGCTCCGCCGCCGATGCCGCAGAAAGAGGAGTTGAGAGTTGATGGTTGAGAGTTGAGAGAAAGCTTACAAAGCCCGCCCACCTGACTCCACCAGCCCTTTTCTGCAGACATCTTCACTATCAACACTCAACTGACAACTCTCGACTTCTTCCAATGACCCTCTCCCACCTAACTGACTTCTCCGACCGCATCTCGCCGATGCTGGTGAAGGAGCTGCGCCAGGGGCTGCGCGCGAAGACCTTCATCGCGGTTTTCCTGAGCCTGCAGGTTTTTCTCGCCATCATGCTGCTCTCGGCGACCGCCGCTTCAACCTCGGACCGCGCCGGGGCTGTGGTGTCCGGCATGATCTTCACGTTTTTCTCCATCGCCGTGCTCATCGTCCAACCGCTGCGCGGCGTGGCGGCGCTTTCCTCCGAGATCAAGGGCAACACCATCGACATGATGGTCCTCACCCGCCTCAGCGCATGGCGGATCGTGTTTGGCAAATGGGTGGCCATCGTCAGCCAGTCCGCACTGATCCTCTCCACTATCATCCCCTACCTCATCCTGCGCTATTTCTTCGGCGGCATGAACCTGGTGGGTGAGATCGTTTTTCTCGGACTTCTTTTTCTAACGTCCATGGCGCTCACCGGGCTCACGGTCGGCTTGTCGGGAAGCTCGTCGGTGATCATCCGCGGCATTCTTCCCTTGTTCGGGACACCGCTGCTTTTCATGGCAATGGTGTCGCTGCTTTTCGACCGGGGTGCCAGATCGTTGATAGAAACCTGTTCGCTCGACACCAGCGAATCGCAGTTCGGCATCGCCATCTATGTCGCCGCGATCACTTACCTTGGAGGTTCCGCGTTGTCGCTCGGCGCATCGCTCATCGCCCCCGCCGCGGAAAACCATTCGAGCCTGCGCCGTTTGATCGCTATCGTGGCGACTCTGCTGATGTTCCCGGTGATGCGGTATTCCTCACTCGATAAGGAGCTGCTTCTGTTGTTCATCGGGATTATTGCCAGCCCCGCGATCCTGATCGCCCTCACCGAATCCACTCTGCTCGTTTCTACCGTTTGCAAACCGTTTGTGAAAAGGGGTGCATTGGGAAAGGCCGCCGGAGTCTTTCTCTATCCAGGACTCGCCTGCGGCATTTTCTTCACGGTGCTGCTGATCGCGGTGAGCATCATTGCATGCGGCATGGATCCATCGGCTGGCAGTTACGGGGATGCATTCGACACCGTCGTCCTCGCCTTGTTGGGAACGCTGCTTTTTCCGGCAGTGCTCCAGGTGTTTTTCTTCAAGGGAGAAGGACAAAGGGTGGCGAACTATCTGCTGCTCATGATCGGGACCGGAGTTCTGACGGGAATCCTCGGGGCTCTGACGGAAGCGATGTCCAATCAGGACTTCCTCTGGCTTTTCGTCTGGAACCCGCTGGTTTTTGTGGTGATGAGCAGCACGAGCCACTTCAATGACTCCGCTCTGGTCATTGCGGTTATAACGGTTGATGTCATCCTGATCACCATCCTGCTGTTATACGCGCTATCGATTTTCAAGACGCATCGCGAAGTCATCCGCCAGGCGGAGGAGGATCTCCAAACCACTCCGATTCCCAATGAGTCCTGAAACGCTCCAGACCTGCCACGGACGAGCGCTCGCAGTCGCCGCGCGCTTACGGTTACCCCTGCGCTCGCGGGTGTGGCGGGGTCAGGCCGGGGAGTTCACCGGTGGAGGCACCGGCTCGTCGCTCGATTTCCAAGACCACCGCGCGTATTCGCCGGGAGACGATCCGCGCCACATCAACTGGCAGGCCTACGCGCGCACCGGCAGCTACACGATGAAACTCTTCCGCGAGGAGGTCCGGCCGGTGGTGGACCTGATCCTCGACGCTTCTGAATCGATGTTTTTCGATCCCGTGAAAGCCGCGCGGACGGCGGAGCTATTCTATCTGATCGCAGAAAGCAGCCATGCCGCCGGAGCTGCGCTCGCTCTTCACGCCGTGCGTGGGGACGCGAGCGTGGCACTCGATCCGGCAACTCTGCGCACGCACCGCTGGCTGGAAACGGCCCGCGCCCTGCCCGCCACCGACGCGGCGAAATCTCCCGATCTTTCCAAACTGCCGCTGCGGGCAAACGCCATCCGCGTTTTCCTATCAGACCTGTTGTTTCCGGGTGATCCGGAGCCGATCCTCCGCCACCTCGGGCAACGTCATGGCAGCCTCGTCATCTTCTCGCCCTATCTGGAATCCGAAGCGAGGCCGGCGTGGTCCGGAAACTACGAGTTCATCGATCCCGAGCGAAAATCACAACACCCGCACCGGATCGAACCGGCGACTTTGAAGCGATACTTGGAGGCCTATACGAACCATTTCGCACTCTGGAAACAGCACTCGCGCCGCCACCAATCCGCGTTCGCCCGCATCCCTGCCGAGGAAGACCTCGCCACAACATTGTTCCGAGAAGCGGTGCCCGCCGGAGCCCTGGAACCCAGCCGCTGAACTTCAATAAATTCGTTCTTGTTCACCCTCGCAAATCCTCTCGGCCTTCTCGCACTGCTCGGCATTCCGGCGGTGCTGGCGATCCATTTTCTCCAGCGGAAAGCCATCGAACTCCCGGTTTCAACGCTGTTTCTGCTGGAGCGCACCCAACGCGACGCCGCGAGCGGGCGGCGGCTTGATCGTATCATTCCTTCGGTCCCACTGTGGATGCAGTTGCTGGCGGTGCTGCTGCTCGCGTGGTTTCTGGCAGAACCGCGGTTTCAAAAATCCGGCAGCGTCCAACGCATCGCAGTGGTACTGGATTCCTCAGCCTCAATGGGTGTTTTCAAAAACGAAGCACTCACCCGCCTCGCCGCGGAACTGCCCACCCTGCAAGGCCCCGCCTCGACCCTCGAACTGACCGTGATGGAGTCCGCCCCGGGCCGTCCCAGACTTTATGCGGGATCTTCCGTCGAAGACCTGAAGGTGGCGCTGGAAAAATGGCAACCGCTCGACGGGCTCAACGACCCCTCACAGGCCTTACGCCTCGGCCGGTCACTGGTTTCCCGCGAGGGCACGGTGATCTATCTCACCGACACTCCGGTCGAGTCGCTGCCATTCGATGCAAAACTGATCTCGGTGGGAGACGTGATCGAGAACGTCGGATTCACCGGAGTGACCTTCGCCACCGAAGAAGGCGCGCTCGTCTGGCGAGCACTCGTTAGAAACTACGGCAAAACCGACGCGGACCGCACTTGGTCGATGATGACATCCTCGGGCAACACCGAACCGCGCGCCCTTCACCTCGCGGCCGGTTCACTGGTCACTCTGCAAGCCGCGTTTCCAAAGGATGCGAAAAACGTCCGCATCGCCTTGTCTCCCGATCGTTTCACGCTCGATGACACGCTACCCATCGTCGCTCCGGCACCCAAGACACTGGCGCTTTTCACCGCCACCTCCCCTGCCTTCGCAGATCTCACCACCAAGCTCCTCCGCTCCCTCGACGCCGCCGTACCGACCAACGACGCAGCCACCGCCGACCTTTCGATTTCCTCCTACGATCCGCTTGATCCCGTTCTGCCATCCGGCAACTCCATCGTATTCGTGGAAGACAGCACCCGCACCGGAGCCTATCTGAAAGGTGGCATCGTGGCCGAGGCGAGCCCGCTGATGGACGGGCTCAACTGGCAGTCGCTGCTGGTCCGCGAGACCATCGAGCTCGACCGCTCGCCGACGGACACCGTTCTGTTATGGCAGGAAAAGCGGCCGCTGATCTTCCTCCGCGAGCATGAGGGTAAGCGCCGGCTGTGTTTCAATTTCGACCTTCGCCTTTCCAACGCGGGCAACCAACCGGCGTTCATCGTGCTCCTCCACCGTTTCGCCGAAGCCATCCGCGATGCGAAAGTCGCGCCCACGTCCGCCATTCTGGAAACCGGCCAGCCGATCAAGGTCACCGCCGCTCCCGATATCCCGCTGAAAATCACCGCCACCGGCCTCGACGGCAAAGCCATTCCCGTGGCCCCGGTGTCGAACAGCGCGCCGCTTGTCCCCGGCTTCCTAACCGTCAAGCAGAACGAAGACAACCTGCTAGACGCCGCCGTCTTCTTCGCCGACACCCGCGAGGCAGATTTCGGCGCCTGTGGAAAATCCGACATCACCGAAGCCCCCAACCAATCCACCATCGAACGGCACACCCGTCCCGATCCACTCTGGCGCGTCTGGATCCTCGTGCTGCTCGCCGCGTTGCTCGTTTCATGGAAATTCACCACCCCACGGTCGCTCGCATGAACGCGTCAGTCCTTGCTGTAGATGATCGGCTTGTCCTTGGTCCGATGGCGGCGGCGCGTGGCGAATCTGACGTTGCTGATATCCGCCGAAATACCTTCGTAGGCGACGGAAACCAGATCCTTCAGTCGGCTCGCCGCCCGCGACTTGGGATTCCAGTTATAGATCAACGTGCGTCCCTGCCATTTCGAAATCAGAATTCCGGTGCGTTCGAGCTTATCGAGCTGCTTCTGGACAGAGTCGAGAGAAACGCCAAAATCTGCTGCGACAGCCCGCCCATAAGATTCTCCGTGGTGAAACAAGTGCAACAAGGCAGCCTCCGCCGCGAGACTTCCGAGCAAATCCGCAAGAAAGGTCAATTTCATGACCGGAATAATCGGTCACATGACCGATATGTCAAGTCATCAAACTGAGATCATGAACCCACCGGATTATAAAACCTGCCGCGAAGAGGAGCTATGGCGCTATGTCGCCTGGCACCTTGAAGGGGCTGGCCTCCGGTCAACTCTCGTTGGCGGTGCGGTGGTATCGATCTATACCGAGGGTCTTTATCGGTCTGGAGATCTCGATATGATCCCGGATCACTATGACCGCAACGCCATCCCGGCAATCTTGGAGAAGATTGCCTTCAAGCCGGACAAAACTCGATATTTCAAGCACCCCGACTGTTCTCATCTCTATTTGGAATTCCCCAGCGGCCCAGTAGAACTCGGGGAGGAATATCCTGTCACGCCCGACGAAATTCTCGTCGAAGGCCGGATTCTTCGCCTGCTTTCTCCAACCGACTGCGTCAAAGACCGCTTGGCGGGTTACATCCATTGGAAGTTTCGCGCAGGATTCAAGCAAGCTGTCCTCGTATGCCGCCGTCAGAAAAGCCGGGTTGATCTCGGAAAAGTCGCAGCTTGGTGCCAAAAGGAAGGTGGTTCCTTCGCATATGAAGAGCTGATCCAAAGTCTCTCTGAACCCGAAGTCCCTTCATGACATTCTCCACTCCCGAATACTTCCTGCTCATTCCCGCGCTGGCCTTGGTCGGCTGGTTCTGGCGCGGGTTGCGGCTGCACGCTCCGTTGCGCGCGGTGATCCTGATCCTGGCGGTGATCGCGCTGGCGGAGCCGACGATCCAACACCAGCAGAACTCGCTGGATCTTTATGTTCTGTTGGACCGCTCTGAGTCCACGGAGGATCTGATCGACAAGGGGTTGCCCGAATGGAAACGGCTGTTGGAGACGGCAAAGCCAAGTCGCCATGATACACTGCATTTCATCAACTACGCGAGCGAGATTGCGGAAGTGGGAGCGGACGGATCTTCGTTCACCGGTTCGCGGAGGCTCACGCGGACGGGATTGGCATTGCAATCCATTGCCGCGCAGTCGGATGAGAAACGTCCTTCGCGGGTGCTGCTTTTCACCGATGGATATTCCACCGAGCCGATGCAGGAAGCGTCGTCGCAGCTACAGGCGCGTGGCATTCCTCTCGACTACCGGCTGATCCGCGAGCAAAAGGACAAGGACTATCGCCTGTCGCGCATCGCGTTTCCCGAGCGGGTTCAGATCGGCGAGCCGTTTCTGATATCTCTCACAGTTCGCGGTTCGTCGGACGCGACGTTTCCCCTCATCCTCCGGCGCAACGGCCAGACGCTGACCGAAACATCCGTCACTCTGGTGAACGGGCTGGCGACAGTGGAATTCACCGACCGCATCCCGCGCGCGGGTGGTTACGAATATCAGGCGGAGATCCGGCCGGAGAACGACGCGCATCCGGGAAACAACCAGGCCACTCGCTGGATCGAGATCACCGGCGGGCCGCGGTTGATCCTCGCCACCCGCTATCAGGATGATCCGGTGGCCAAAGCTCTTTCCGCTCTGGACTTCACCGTCGAGACCGTCACCGATCCATCAAAACTGAAGCCCGGTTTGTTAGCGGGCGCGCGGGCGGTGATCCTTAACAACGTTCCAGCACACGAAATTCCCAACGATTTCATGAAGTCGCTGGATTTTTTCGTACGTGAGCAGGGCGGCGGTTTGCTGATGGCCGGCGGCGAGCACTCGTTCGGATCAGGCGGTTATTTCCAATCCCCCATCGACGCGCTGCTGCCGGTGTCGATGGAGTTAAAATCCGAGCACCGCAAGCTCGCCGTCGCGCTGGCCATCGTCATCGACCGGTCGGGTTCGATGAGCGTGGGAGTGGGCGGCGGAAAAACCAAAATTGATCTGGCAGACTCCGGCGCGGCGAATGCGATCGACCTGCTAGGTCCGATGGACCAGATCGCCGTCTTTGCCGTGGACAGCGAGGCGACCAAGACGATTCCGCTCACCCGCATCGAAAACAAGAAGGCCGCGCTCGGCGCGCGCGCGTTGAAGATCACGTCGGCAGGCGGCGGCATTTATGTTTATAACGGACTTAAGGCGGCGTGGGACGAGTTGAAAAAATCGCAGGCGGGAACACGCCACGTCATCTTGTTTTCGGACGCGCAGGATTCCGAGGAGCCGGGCGATTATAAAAAGCTGCTCAAGGAAATGACCGACCAGGGAGCGACAGTTTCAGTCATCGGTCTGGGCACGGACAAGGACGTGGATTCCGCGCTGTTGGACGACATCGCGAAACTGGGCAACGGACGCATCTTCTTTTCCAACGAGCCGATGGACATCCCGAAGATCTTTGCCCAGGAAACGGTGACGATCGCGCGCTCGGCTTTCATCAAGGATCCGGTGGGAGCGCAGGCGACCGGACGCTGGTCGGAAATTTCTCCGAAGCCGGTGGATTGGTTCAAACAGGTCGATGGCTACAATTTGTCCTACCCCCGCGAGGACGCGACGGTGTCGCTCGTTTCCACGGACGAATACCTCGCGCCGCTGGTGGCGCACGCGCGTCGCGGACTGGGACGCAGCATGGCGGTTTCATTTCCGCTAGGCGGGGAGTTTTCGGAAACGGCGCGGACCTGGCCGGGTTATGGGGACTTTTTGCAAACGACAGGGCGCTTTCTGATGGGACAGGACACGCCACCGGGCATCGCACTGCGCCATCGACTGGACGGCACAAGGCTCACACTGGATCTGCTTTACGACACTAACACCTGGTCGCAGAAACTTTCGGCCTCGCCGCCGAAGGTCCGGCTTCAGGACGACGCCGGTGGTGCCACTCGGGATCTCGCGTGGCGGCGGATCGCGCCCGGACATTTTTCACTCAGCCGCGATCTGGACGAGGGCAGCATTGTGCGCGGTGCCGTGCAGGTGGGGGAAAACGCACTGCCGTTCGGCCCGCTCAGCGTCGGATCGTCGGTGGAATGGTCATTCGAACCGGAGCGTCTCGCCGAGCTGCGTGCGGTTTCCAACCAGACGAAAGGCCGCGAGCTGTTGGATCTTTCGAAAGCCTGGCTGCGTCCGCCGTTCATCGCGGAAACGCAGTTGCGGCTGCCGCTGGGAATCGCGCTGGTGCTGCTCGTTCTCGCCGATGCGCTGCTGACGAGAACCGGATGGAAGCTACCTCAAATGGCACCGCCCAACAAGTCGGTGAGAGCGCCCAAGGTGAAGGTTACCAAACCGAAGCGCGTGGTGGAAGAATCGGTTTTCACCCCTTCCCCATCGACAGAGGAAATGCCACCCTTACCGCCGGAGGAATCTGCCAGACGCTCGCGCTTCCAACGGGCGAAGGACAAGAAATAGCGGTTCAGGGGACGGTGACCGCGATGTTTTGCGTCACAGTCTTTCCGTCGAGGTCGGTCGCCTTCACCTGGATGGTGGTGCTTCCTTTCTTCACACCGATGATCGTGATCTCCGTGCCGCTCAAGCTGGCGGTGACAATCGCTGCGTCGTTGCTCGTCACTTGATAGGTGAGGAGTGGAGCCGGGCCAACCGACGTAATTTTCACCAGGTTTTCAGGATCCAACGTGTCAGCGGCAGTCGCTGCATTGACTGGGAGTTCATTAAGAGCAGAAAAACCGGTTTGTGATGTGTAATTACCGATAGGGAGGCTTCTGATCTGATCCACTACTGCCATTCCGGAAGTGGCAACTCTTCCAAAGACAGTAAAGCCTTCGTCAATCGAATCCAGTGAGGCGTTGCTAGCTGTGTTAATGTACCATTGAGAAGTAGCGCTATTGACCATCCCCCCCACTCTCGCCATAGCAATTGTCCCCCGAACATTCGATAGTCCAGGCTCGTTTTTTATGGTTCCGAAATTAGTTATTTCAGTGATGCCTTCAGCTTGGGAATATCTAAAACCTCCTCCCTGTATTACAGAAGTTGTTAACGGCGAGCGATGGATGAAAGAATTATCATATTTGGCCCCGTCGATGTAATCAATAAAGTTGTCCACGGTGATGGGAGCAGCTTGCGGGAAGAGGATGATGTCGAAAGTGCCGAGCGATGAAACGAACCGCGCCGCGCTGGAGGTGTCGGGATCCGAGAACTTGCCGGTCACCGAGACGGTGGAGCTCGCAGAAATGGCGACGGTCACCGGCGAGAACGCCTGCTCCACGATGGGAGCCGCGCGGTCGACCTGCAGTTTGAGCGAGCGCGTGGATGTGTGGCCGTCGCTGTAGTTGGCGACGATGGTGACGGTGGTGAGCCCTTCGGTTTTTGCAAAGCCGGTGATCTTGCCGGTCACCGGATTGAAGGTGAGGCCCGCAGGAAGACCGGTCACGGTCACTCCGGTCAGACCGGTCGGAGTCGAGCTCTGGACCGTGTAGTCGAAGGAATTTCCCAATGAAATCAGCGGATTCATGCCGCTGGTGATGCCGTCCTTGGTCGGGACCTGGACCGTCGGGGAGAACGCGGAATTGGAGGCGAAATCCGTGGCCCTGATACGGAATTCGTAATTGGTTCCTGGATCGAGTTCGCTGATCGTAGCCTCTTTGGAATTCGCGCCCACGCTGCCGGTATTTTCAAAATCCGCTGTTCCGACCTCCCGGTGCTGAACCTGGTAGACAGACTCGCGGCCGGAGACGTCCTTCCAGGTGAGTTTGACGGATGTGTCATCCAGCGTTTGCGCTGCAAGTTCAGTCGGCTTGAACAAAGCGCTGGATCTCGCCGCTGCGACCGGACTGAAGGCGGTGTAAACCTTGGCGGAAGCTACCGTCCTGAAAGCCCGGATCCGGAACTGATAGTCCGCATCCAGGCTGAAGTTGGGAATGGGCTGGGTGGATATGGTGTTGGAGCCGGTTTCAGCTAACGAAACAAACTCGCCTGTGCCAGTCTTCTTCTGCAGCTCGAATCCTGCTTCAAGCGAGGAGCGGTCCTTCCATTTGAACGAGAACGCGCCCTCACCCGAGGGAGTGGCGACCAACTCAGACGGGGCTTGAAAAGCCTTGGTGGTGACGGTGAGGGTATTCGAATAGGCGCTGAAAACGGCCGGGTTCTCCTTGAAGGCCCTGACGCGGAAGGAATAGGTTTTTCCTGAGGCGAAACCGAAAATTGGAAAATCGAATTTGGTTCCCGGTTCGAATTTGGGGTAGAGTTGCCACTTGCCGTTACCTTCTTTGACAAACAATTGATAGCCATACTCGGAAGTGGCGTTATCGTCCCATGCCAAACGGATCTGGCCGTCGTCCACCCGCTTCGCCCTGAGGTTGGACGGCGCTTCGAAAACCGATGGTGACAGAGCCGTGACAGTAACAACCGGCGTAGGATCTGAAAAAACTTCGAACCCTAGCTTTCCGTTGTAAGCCGCCAATTGGAAATCCAATTCCTTGCCCGGCAGTGGGTTGGTCGTGATGACCAAAGTCTTCTGGTCCGTGGTGAGTGGGTTTCCCACCGGATTCAAATTAAAGCGCGGCGGAGGGTTTTTGCTTTTCAAACCTACGCGGAGCTCGAATCCGATTTCGTTTTTTGAATTGTCCTTCCACTCGACTTTGAACGAGTTGACCCCCACAGGCGTGACCTTGAAATCCGTTGGCTTGGCGGGGGCTTTTGCCCAGGCACTGGCCAGGCTCAATGCACTCAGAATGATGGAGAAGATAGGGAAAAATGACCGGCAGCTCATGGTTTTGTTGTCCAGAGGGTTACACAATTATCAAAAATCGCAAAGCGTTTCGCGGCGACCGGCGGAATTGGCCGGAAAGATCGAATGGTGTTCCACTCACCCACCATCCGCCAAGCATCCGGAATTGGATCACCCGAATGCCGCGCAGCCGCACCAGCAAACCCGCCATTCGCAAATTACTTCGGAAAACTTAGATTTCACAAAACACAATATCTGGTATCCAAAACGGAAAACAAACACCACATGCAGCGTGTTCCGCCGCTCGCGGGTTGCACATGCCCGGGAGCCGGGGTAGTCTCCGCCTTGCCCACTTCCCTCTCGGGCGGAACCCCAAACCAACTCCTGTCTGCATGTATCTCAAAACTCTCGAAATCCACGGCTTCAAATCGTTCGCCGATAAAACCCTCTTTGAATTCGCCAAAGGCGTCACCGGCATCGTCGGCCCCAACGGCTGCGGCAAATCCAACGTGGTCGACGCGATCCGCTGGGTGCTCGGCGAAACTTCCGCAAAAGCCCTCCGCGGCGGCGAAATGGCGGACGTCATTTTCAACGGCACCGAAAAGCGCAAGCCGCTCGGTATGGCAGAGGTCACGCTGACAATGGCCGACTGCGAAGGCCCGCTGAAGGTCGATTTCAACGAGGTCGCCCTCACCCGCCGGGTTTTCCGCGACGGACGCTCGGAATATCGGATCAACGGCACTCTTTGCCGCTTGAAGGACATTCACGACCTGCTGATGGACACCGGCATCGGCCGCACCGCCTACTCGATCATGGCGCAGGGCCAGATCGACCAGATTCTTTCCTCGAAGCCGGAAGAACGCCGCGCGGTGTTCGAAGAGGCCGCCGGAATCACGAAATTCAAGAAGGAGAAAAAGGAAGCGCTCCGCAAATTGGATTTCACCGAGGCCAACCTGCTCCGCGTCTCCGACGTGCTCGCGGAACAGGAGCGTCGGATGAATTCACTCAAACGCCAGGTCGCCAAGGCCCGCCGCTACCAGGCGCTCGCCGCCGATACCCGCGTGCTCGACACCCACCTCGGCCACAAAAAATTCGTGGAACTCACCGCCGAGCGCGACGAACTCACCGTTTCCATCCGCGGCCTTGAAGTCCGCGATACCGAGCTTGAAATGCAGCTTCCCGCGAAGGAAGAAGCAGTCACCGAAGCCCGCACCGCAGCGCGGATTTTCGAAGGCGAGCTCGCCGAACTCCGCCAGCGCCTCAATGAGCACCGCAACGCGCTCAACTCCGCCGCTGGCCGCATGGCCTTCAATGACGAGCGTAAGGCCGAACTGGAATCCCGCATCCGTCAGAACCACGAGGACATCGCCGCCACCCGCGAAAAACTCGCCCAGCAGGAATTCGACTTCATCGCTGCAAACGAATCGCTCGACCAACTCAGCCGCATCATCGCCGAGAAGGAAATCCAGCTCGCCGAGCAGGAAACCCGCACCAAGGGCACTCGCGAAGAGCGCGAACGCATCGAAGCCGCCCTCCGCGAAACCCGTGGCGAAGCGAACCGGGCCCAGACGATCATCGCCTCCATGCAGGCGAAAATCGAAAGCTCGCTCGCCCAGCTCGAAGGCAACCGCGAACGCGCCCGCCAGCTCGCCGACGAGGAACAACGGCTCAGTCTCGAGATCGAGGAATTCCGCGCCGAACAATCGCGTATCGCCAGCGAAGTCGAAGCCACCGGCTCCCAGCTTGCCGAACTTGAAGAAACTTTCCAAAGCGCCGAACGTGCCTATCAGCACACCCGCGGTGACCTCGACGCCGCCCGTTCAGCGGCGGTCGAGTCCAACAAAATACTCGCCCAGCGTTCCGCCCGCTTCGACGCCGTCCGCCAGCTGGTCGAAAGCGGCGAAGGCTTTGAAAAAGGCACCCGGAGCGTTCTCGCAGGCCTCGGCCAGCCCGATACTTTCAAGCCCGGCATCCACGGCGTGCTCGCTTCGTTCATCGAAGCGGACAACACCTGCGCGCGCGCCGTGGAAGCCGTGCTCGGCAACCACCTCCAGGCGGTCCTCGTCCAGGACCAGGCCGTCGCCGAGTCGATCATCACCCGCCTCACCGAAAAGCAGTTAGGCGTCGCGGCGATCCTGCCGGAAACCTTCATCCCCCACTCCGCCGGAACGCAGATGGAGGCGCTTCCCGAAGGAGCAACGGCATGGGCGCTGGACCGGGTGAAATCCGACAAGCGCATCTCCGCCGTCATCGAACGGCTGCTCGAAAAGGTCCTCATCGTCCCCAATCAAGCCACCGCCCTCCGACTCCGCGCGTCGCACCCTAACATCACCTTCGTCACTCTCGCAGGTGTCATCCTCAGCGGCGAAGGAATCCTCCGCGGTGGCACCGGTGCGGAGGGCACCACCTCCGTTCTCGAACTGGCGAACGAAGCCCGTTCACTCGGTGCGGAAGTGGAAGCCCTCGCTCAGGCCGACGAAGCCGCCCGCCAGCGCGTGATCGATCTGGAATCCCGGCTCGAACAACTCCGCGAGGAAGTCGAAGTTTCCCGCGAGCGCTTGCAACGCCAGAAGGTCGATCTATCAACCCTCCAAGGCCAGCTCAGCCTAGCCACCCGCGAGGTCGAGAATTTCGATACCAAGATCGAAAACGTCAAATGGGAGCGCGGCGCACTCGACCAACGTGACCGCGCCGCTGCCGAAGGCCGCGAGCAGATGGAAAGCGAACTCGCCTCCGCCCGCGATCGCTTGGAAGCTCTCGAAAACGAAGGCCGCCGCCTGCAATCGGAGTCGGACGCCGTGGTCCGCCGCGAGCAGGACATCGTCGATGAACTCAACGAACTCCGCACCGAACTCGCCGTCGAGCGCCGCGCGAAGCAATCCGCCGAAGAACAGCAGAAACCGATGGAAGCGCGTCTGTCGGAACTTCGCGAGACCGCCATCCGCCGTGAGACGGAAATATCCTCGTTCGACCAACGCATCGAAGCCGCTCACGGTGAAAACGCCCGTTTGTCCGAAGAATGCGAGACCCACCGCGCCGAAGTCGAAGACCTCCAGGTGGAAATCAACACCCGCTCCGAAGGCCGCAATGTCCTGTTGGAAGCCATCGAAACCGCCGAGACCCAACTCGCCGCCATCCGCCGCGATCACTCGAAGGTGAACGAGCAGAAGGGCCGCGAAGAAATCGCCGCCACCAAACTCGAACTCCGTTTGGACAGCCTCGTCACTACGATCCAGGAACGCCATCAGATTAGCCTCTCCAGTTTCGAGCCGGACGCCCACGCCCTCCTCGTTTCCATCGCCTCCCAAAAGGCCCTGCAAGGCCGCGGCGGTCGCCAGTCGTTTGTCACCGGCGATGAGTCGGATGAAAATGCCGATGACGACATGCCAACGGTGGTCGTCGATGGTACCAGCGATGATGCGGTTGAAATTCCCGGCGAAATGACCGGCGAGCCCGATTGGGATTTCGTCGAGTCCATCGTCGCCGACATCAAGCGCCGCCTTGATGCGATGGGCCCGGTCAACCTCGACGCCATCGAGGAATACGATGAGCTGGAAGAACGCTACACCTTTCTCAAGAACCAGCACGACGATCTCGTCTCTTCGAAAGCCGAGCTGTTGGAAGTCATCGACCGCATCAACATCGAGACCCAGCGTCTGTTCTCCGAGACCTTCGCCCAGGTCAAAATCAACTTCCGCGAGATGTTCAAGGAACTCTTCGGCGAGAAGGGCGAGGCAGACCTTACCCTGCTCGATGAAAGCGATCCGCTGGAATCCGGCATCGAGGTCATTGCCAAGCCGCCGGGCAAGAAGCTCCAGTCGATCACGCTTCTATCCGGTGGCGAACGCTCGATGACCGCCGTCGCGCTGCTGTTCTCGATCTACATGATCAAGCCCAGCCCGTTCTGCGTTCTCGACGAGCTCGATGCGCCGCTCGACGAGTCCAACATCAATCGCTTCGTGAAAGTGCTCGACCGTTTCATCGACCACAGCCAGTTCATCATCGTCACCCACTCGAAGCGCACGATGGCCCGCGCCGATGTGATGTATGGCGTGACGATGGAAGAGTTCGGTGTTTCGAAACCCGTCGGTATGCGTCTCACCAACTCCGATGGTGGCGGCAGCAAGACCGAAGCGAAAAGCGCCGCGCAGAAAGCCGCCCTCAGGCTCGACGCATGATGACATAACAGATCTCCAGACAGGAGAGGGAAACCGGGGGTGGTGCGGATGGTCCGAGTGGATCCCGGGCCACCCCCATTTTTATTTCCGCAGTGCGGGCCACCAGTGGTCGAAAATGAGCCAAGGCAATTGACTGTTGTAATCAGCTATACTGCCGCGCATGGCAATTTGTGGAAAATGCCCGGGGAGTTTCCACAAAATATGAGGCGCGGGAGTATACATGAAAAGTTTATAAGGAACCCGTGAAAGAGCTGTCGGACCATTTGTTCTGGGACGTGGATCGTGCCGGCATCGATCTGGAGCACAACGCCGCCTGGCTGGCGAAGCGCGTGTTGGAGCACGGCCGGTGGGCGGATTGGCAGATCCTGGTGACTCAATATGGAAAGCCTAAACTGGCGGAACTGGTGACCGGCCTGCGCAGCCTGCAGCCAACTGCGGATCAAAAAAGGATTTCTTCGATGTGGCGGAGTTGTTGGATCATTTCACAATCCAACAGATGATCGGTTTTTTCACCAGCAAGTATCCTTCCACCGATGCGTTCGCAGTCATCCGGAGTCTTGCTTGGTTTGAAGACGCCGAAATGGAATCGGATCCGTTACCCCTGGCTGGCCTGACGTGGAGCAAGGCAAAATCCGTTGCAACGGCTGCGATCGCAAGACTCTGAAAAACTCACGGCTCCTCGATGCCATTCTGAATCACCTCGTCCTCGCCGACGGGAATTGCCTTGGCGGGGCGGCGGGGTTCGGGGGCCGGCTGTTCTTCGGGAGCGATGGGAGTTTCCGCTCCAGTGTCGAGGGGAGTCACGGGAAGTGCTTTCAGCAAGCTGCCTTTTGACTTGTCCGGAGCGGGGCTCTCGGTTTCAGGCAGAGCGTCGGTGGCAGCATCGGGATCGGCGGGGATGGCCTTCGGGATGTTATCGTCCGTGCCCGCAGCTTCATCCACAACAATGAGCGCCTTCCGTGGCGGCGCGATGGTTTCCTTGATGTCGTCTTTGATGCCTTCGAAAAACTTCTTCACCATCGGCGCGGCCATGCGTCCACCGGAGACGGTTTCCCCGGGGCTGCCTTCGTAGAGCACGGCGAACGAGTAACGCGGATTGTCCTCCGGCAGGAATCCGGCGAACCAGGCGAGGCGCTGGTTTTTCGACGGCTCCCCCCACTGGGCAGTGCCGGTTTTTCCACAGAGGGTGGTGAAACTGAGTTGCGCGCTCTGGCCGGTGCCGCCGGAGCCGTTTACGACGTCACTCATGCCTTTGTGGACGACTTTCACGGCCTTGGCATCGACTCCCAGCCAGCGTCTGCGTTCGGGAAGTCCGGCCTTGATCACGCGGCCGCGAGTGTCCTGGACTTGGCGGATGAGCTGGAGCTTCGGAACGATATCGCCATTGGCGATGCCGGCCATTGCCTGCGCCACCTGCAGCGGTGAGGCGAGCAGACTGCCCTGACCGATGGACAAATTGGCGGTATCGCCGTTGAGAATGCGCCGCTTCTCGTTTCTGAGCATCCACTCGTCGTTAGGAACCAGTCCGGCACTTTCACCAACCAGCGGAAGGCCGGTTTTTTCACCGAAGCCCAGGCTGCGCGCGACATTGAGGAAAGCGTTGTGCCCGACATCGATGCCAACCTGATAGAACCAGGTGTTGCATGAGCGGGCCAGGGCGCGCTTTACGTTGATGGAACCTTCCGGGATCTTGCTCCAGTTTTTCATTACCGTATTCCCGACGGCGAGTTCGGCAGGACAGTAAATTTCCGAATTCTCGGTGACGGTGCCGTTGTTCAGCGCGGCAAGCGCGACGACCGGCTTGAAGGACGACGCGGGTGGATAGACGGACTGGAACGCGCGGCCATACAGCGGCGTGGAGGGATCATCGTTCAGCGCCTTGAAGTCCTTTTCGTTGATGCCGGGGATGAAACGGTTCAGGTCGAAGGAAGGACGCGACGCCATCACCAGCACCTCGCCGGTGACCACATCGAGCACGACAAATGCACCGCGCTTGCAGCCAGAGCGCAGTGTTTTTTCCGCCAGCATCTGCCACTGGAGATTGATGGTGGTGACGAGCGTGCCACCGGGGCGCGGGCGTTTCACCTGCTCCTCCAACAGCTTGTTGCCGCTCTCGTCAAAGAGCAGGCGCTTCATGCCGGGATCGCCGGTGAGTTGGTCGTTGAAAAGTTTCTCAAGGCCAGCGCGGCCCTCGCTTTCCTCCCACAGCGGCTCATTGAAATTGATCGGCCCGGTCGGCAGTTTTCCGACACTGCCGGAGTAGCCAATGATGTGCGCCGCGAGATCTCCATGCGGATAGAAGCGGCTGTAGATCGGCTGCAGGATGAGGCCGGAAGTGAGCTTGGTCTCCAGATTGTGAGCCTCCTTTTCATCGATCTGGCCGCTGATCAACAACGGCAGCCAACGGCGGTTCTTGTAGTGATCGTAAAGTTCTTCGTCGGTCTTGGGCGTCAGGTTTTTGACCAGAACCTGGAGTGAATCGAGGCGGGTGCGCGCCCAGTTGATGACAAAATCGCGGTCGGCGTTTTCAAACTGCCGGAACTGCAGCGCCACCTGATAGGCCACGCGGTTCTGGGCGATCGCCGCGCCTTCGCGGTCCACGATCTGGCCGCGGGGAGCGGGGATTTTCAGGGTGATCGTCCGCGCGTCCTTGCGGTTCATGATGGCACCGGCGTTGGCGCCGCGGATTGCGGGGGCTTCGACAGCAGGCGGCACATCGGCTTTGGCGAGATCCGGCGCGCGCAAAGCCTGTGCTCCCAACGGCAGAACCGTGAGGCAGGAGGCCAGCGAAATTCGACAAAAGGACGAAGGAAACACCATGGGGTTTGCGGATGCTAAGCTCGAAAAACGGGCAAGGCAACGCTCAATCCCAGCCCGATTCCTTCCACTCGGACGGCGATTTTCCGATATTTTCCACGATCTCCGTCGGCACGAAAATGAACTCATCCTGCCGCGTCTGCGAAGGGTCCATCCGGAAGCGGACGAGCTTCCGCTCACTCCGGCCCTTCGCCGCGATGGTGAGATCGGCGAAAATTTCCAGCGCTCCGTCCACCTTCGGTTTCACCTGGAGCAGACCCGGGATTGGGTAAACGGCGCGCACCGGCCCCGCTTCGCCTTTCGGCCGCGTGAAATCGTAGCGCTTTCCGAGATGGTCGGCGGGATACCATTCATCGCGTTTCGTCAGCGTCGTCTTCGTGCGGATGCGGTGAACGACGAGCCATTCCTCGCGGCCCATTTCCCCGGTCGCCTCGATGCGCCAGCTGAACGGCCCATCAAACGTGGCGACGGCGGCGGAAACGACCATCGCGCTCAGCGCATAGCTGCCGCCGGACGTGCCCTCCGGTTTTACCTGCATGCGGACCGACGCGCCGTTTACCTTCACCGCAGGCGACGAGGCGTAGGTGTTTTTCTTCGCGATCAGGCTGACGCATGATGTCAGGCAAAGTAAAAGAGCAGCGCTTGCCGCAGGTCCGGAGCCGTGCATGATTCGCGCGATGACTGATTGGAATTTCATGGCCGTGATTATCTTGGTGGGGCTTTTTGTCCTTTGGAAGCTGGAATTCGCCGCCACTTTGCTGAACCTCAAGGCTTTCCCCGAATCCGTGCCGAAGGGATTCGAGGATGTGATGGACTCGGAAAAACTCGACAAGGCCCGTGCCTATCTCCGAGCCCACGCGCAGTTCGGCATCATCGAATCCACCGCCTCGCTCGCGGTCATGCTCATTTTCTGGTCGCTCGGTGGCTTCGGCTGGCTCGACGGCTGGGCCCGCTCGCTCGGGCATTCCGAAATGGTGACCGGCCTCGTTTTCCTAACTGCCCTTCTGATCGGTCAGAGCCTCGTCGGACTGCCCTTTGCCATTTACGACACCTTCGTCATTGAGGAGAAATTCGGCTTCAACCGCTCCACCTTCGCCACTTTCGTGATGGACCGCATCAAGGGCATGATCCTCGGTACCATCATCGGTCTGCCGCTCGCCGCCGCGGTGCTGTGGATTTTCGGAAACGTTCCTAACGCCTGGCTCTGGGCATGGGCGGTGGTCACGGCGTTCCAACTGATCCTCACCTATCTGGCCCCCTCGCTGATCATGCCGCTCTTCAACAAGTTCACGCCCATGCCGGACGGCGACCTGAAAAACGCCATCGAAGCCCTCGGCGTGAAATGCGGATTCCCCCTCACCGGCGTCTTCGTGATGGACGGCTCGAAGCGCTCCACCAAGGCGAACGCCTTCTTCACCGGTCTCGGAAAACAAAAGAAAATCGCGCTGTTCGACACGCTTGTCGACAAGAGCACCCAGCCCGAGTTGCTCGGCGTGCTCGCCCACGAGATCGGCCACTACCGCTGCGGCCACATCAAGCAGCGCCTCGTCGTCGGCATCGTCCAGATGGCCGTCATCTTCTTCCTGCTCGGTCTCGCCACCGATCCTGATGGAAAATTCGCCCGACTCCTGTTCGACGCATTCGGCGTGAAACAAATCTCCCCGCACGCCGGCCTCGTGTTTTTCAGCATCCTGCTGGAGCCGGTTAGCAAGCTGCTCTCCGTCGCCGCCAACGCTTGGTCCCGCAAGCACGAGTTCGAGGCGGATGCCTACGCCGCCAAGGTCACCGGCGACGGCACGGCACTCGGCGATGCCCTGAAAAAACTATCAGCCGATCATCTCTCACACCCGTCTCCCGCCGCCCTGCGCGTTTGGCTGGATTATTCGCATCCACCGCTCTTGCAGCGGTTGGCGGCGCTGAAGCAAAGGTGATACAGGCATTCCGCCTGTTCTTCGGGCGAGTGCTTGTGAAAGAACAGGCAGGAATGCCTGTATCACGCCGGTTTTTCTCCCAGAATCTTGATCGGATGCGGCTGTTTTTTCCGGCGCAGGCCGAACTGCCTCACCGCGTGGCGTTGCAGGTGGGCTTTCGCGTCCTCGATATCGTCGGTGAAGAAAATCAGTTCGGGATCGTCCGGGCTGATGGTCCCCTCCTCCGCCATCCGATAGACAAAATCCACCAGCGGCTGCCAGTAGTCCTTCCCCATCAGGATGATCGGAAAGATCTTCAGTTTGCCTGTCTGGATGAGCGTCATCGTCTCGAACATCTCGTCCAAAGTCCCCGCACCACCGGGCATCACGATGAAGGCGTAAGAGTATTTCACGAGCACCACCTTGCGGGTGAAAAAGTATTTCATCGTGACCGAGCGGTGGACGTAGGGATTCAATGCCTGCTCGAACGGCAGCTCAATGTTCACTCCTAACGAACGCCCGCCCGCTTCGTAGGCACCCTGGTTTCCCGCCTGCATGATGCCCGGCCCGCCGCCGGTGATGACGGTGAAGCCGAGTTGCGCGCAGGCCTCGCCCATTTTCCGCGCCATTTCGTAGTATTGGCTTCCCGGCCTCGTCCTCGCAGAGCCGAAGATCGTCACGCACGGACCGGCGAAGTGCAGCGCGCGGAAGCCTCGCAGGAGATCGCGCGCCACCTTGAACAAGGTCGCCAAATCCCGGATGCGCGTGCCCGGACCCGATAGAAGCGAATGATCCGGCGACTCCAGTTCGAAAATCTCCTGCTTGCGAATTTCCTCCTCGGTGATCGCGTGCTCCTCGACGGGTTCCGGCAGTTTCTGGGAAATGGGCGCACTCACGGCCAAGGGTTAGCACTGATTTCCTCACAATGGAAAAACGAAAAATGCGCCCGCCTCGGTGGAGACGGACGCGTTTCGGGAATTTTAACGAATATCAGGCGGCGAAGTTTGCGGCGACGACATCCCAGTTCACCACGCTCCAGAACGCGGCGATGTAGTCCGGGCGGCGGTTCTGATAGTTGAGGTAGTAGGCGTGCTCCCAGACGTCAAGACCAAGGATCGGCTTGCCGTCGCAGCCGGCGATGGCCGCACCCATGCACGGGCAGTCCTGATTGGCGGTGGAACAAACGGCGAGCGAACCATCGTCCTTTTTCACCAGCCATGCCCAGCCGGAGCCGAAACGGGTGGCACCGGCTTTAGCGAAGGCTTCCTTGAATGCGTCGAACGAGCCGAACGCCTTGTCGATGGCGGCCGCGAGATCGCCGGAAGGAGCCTTGGCACCGCCGGGAGCGATGACTTTCCAGAAGAAGCTGTGGTTCGAGTGGCCACCGCCGTTGTTGCGCACCGCGCCGCGGATGTCATCCGGGACGGAGGCGAGGTCACCGATGAGCTCGCAGAGGGATTTCGCTTCGAGATCCGCTTTTCCGGCGAGGGCGTTGTTGACGTTGGTGATGTAGGCTTGGTGATGCTTCGAGTGGTGGATTTCCATCGTGCGTGCGTCGATGTGGGGTTCGAGCGCGTCGTAGGCGTAGCCGAGTTCGGGGAGTGTGAATGCCATGGGAGTAGTGGAGTTTGGTTTGCGTATCGCCGGACCATTCGATACCACGGTGGAAACAAGCGACGCTCTACACGAAAGCGAGTCAGCCGCCACCCGCAAGGACAAATCCATGATTCCGCCAGAACTTAAGCCTTATCTCCCCGAAATTATCACCGCCATCGTCGGGCTTTTCTTCGGCTGGCTGTTCACCCGGCTCGTCGCATCCGCGAAAATTTCCGCTGGAAACGAGCGTTTGAAAGCTGAGGAGCGCCGATCGGCCGAGATCGAAGCCCGCCTTGCCCAATCCGCCGCCGAGGCGCAGCGCAACGAGCAGGACGCCCAGACTTTCCGCAACCAGCTCACCGAACTGCGCTCCCGTCTCGATAGCGAAATCAAGGCTGCCAACGAAAAACAAGCCCTCCTCGAGCGCGCGGAAATCAAACTCTCCGACACCTTCAAAGCTCTCTCCGCCGACGCCCTGAAGTCGAGTTCCGAGCAATTTCTCCACCTCGCAAAATCCTCGCTCGCCACCCAGACCGAAGAGGCCAAGGGCGAGATCGAAAAACGCAAGGTCGCCATCGAAGCCTTCGTCAAACCGGTCGCCGAATCGCTCGGGAAATTCGAGCTCCGCATCGGCGAGATCGAAAAAGCCCGCGAAGGTGCCTACTCCGAGCTGAAGGAACAGGTCCGCGCCCTCGGCGAAGGTCAGCTCGGGCTGCAGCGCGAAACCGCCTCGCTCGTCAAAGCCCTCCGCCAACCGACCGGCCGCGGCCAGTGGGGCGAAATGCAGCTCCGCCGCGTGGTCGAGCTCGCAGGCATGCAGGAACACTGTGATTTCGAAGTCCAGCACAACTCGACCACCGACGAGGGGAAAAAACTCCGCCCCGACCTCATCGTCCGGCTGCCCGGTGGAAAAACCATCGTCGTCGATTCCAAAACCCCGATGGACGGCTACCTCGATGCGCTCGAGGCCACCGAAGACCTCGTCCGCGAAGAGGCCCTGCACCGCCACGCCCGCCAGGTCCGCACCCACATCCAACAGCTTTCATCGAAAAACTACTCCGCGCAGTTCGCCCAAGCGCCGGAGTTCGTCGTGCTTTTCCTGCCCAGCGAGTCGTTTTTCTCCGCCGCCCTCCAAAGCGACCCCGGCCTCATCGAGCGCGGCGTGGATCAAGGCGTCATCCTCGCCACGCCCACCACGCTGATCGCCCTGCTGCGCGCCGTCGCATTCGGCTGGCGGCAGGAATCGATCGCCGAAAACGCTAGGGAAATTTCCCAGCTCGGGCGCACGCTGCATGAGCGCCTTGGCAAGCTCGCCGACCACTTCTCAAAACTCGGCCGCTCACTAGGAAACGCCGTGGAAAATTACAACAGCGCCATCGGCTCGTTCGAAACCCGTGTGCTCACTACCGCCCGCAAGTTCGAGGAGCTCAAAGCCACGCCCGAAGCCGCTACCATCACCAACCTTGAACCGGTGGATAGTGTCCCGCGCAACCTGCAATCCACTGGCGCACCGCCTGCCGCCTTGGCAGCGCTCGCCCGCGCCAGCGAGGTCGCCGCCCGCCATCAGGAATCTGCCACGCTTACCCTGAACACCGAGGCTGCGGAAAAACTTCTCACTCCGGACTTCGACGATGATTTCACCTTCGTCCCAAATCCTCCCGCCAGCGCCCGCAGCGCGGCAGCGGATCTGAGATCGGCGCTGGAGTGACGCGCAATTTGACACAAAACCATTTTTATGGAAATATTCCGACATGAAAACAACCTTGGATCTCCCCGATGATCTGATGCGCGGGATGAAAATCCGTGCTGCCACCCAAGGAAGGAAGCTCAAGGAAGTGATCGCCGATGCCATTCGCGACAGTCTCGCGTCCAAACCAGAAACCTCAATCGAGGCGCCACCACTCATAATCTCCCGCAACGCCAACGGATTTCCCTACATCAAGGCAGTTTCCGGCGCTAAAAAGCCCGCAGTGACGGAGGATGAAATCCAGCGATTGATCGAAGAATCCCAACTGGAGGAAGATTTGCAGCGTGCGGGGATTTTTCTTTGATTCAAACATCTGGCTGGCCATCGCCCATGAATTCCACGGGTTTCATGACGGAGCGTCGCGTGCCATCGACGCCTCGACACCCGAAAATCCGGCTTGTTTTTGCAGATCAACAGAGCAATCCGTCCTCCGACTCCTTTCCACCGCCGCGATCCAAGCCATTTACAAATCACCTCCCATCACCAACGAAGGAGCAATCCGCTTGCTGGAAGAATGGAAAGCCGAACCCAACGTGGCTTTCGTTACCGAGCCTGCCGGAACCGGTGAACTCTGGCTCCGCTTCGCCAATCGAAATACCGCCTCGCCGAAACTTTGGATGGATGCCTATTTGGCGGCATTCGCCATTTCAGGGAACCTCCGCTTCGTTACTACCGACAAGGCTTTCCGCCAGTTTGTGCCGCAAGGTCTCGATCTACAACTTTTGTAATTTCAGTTCCACCTTCTCTCACATGCTCCCCGCTCTCACTGGCCAATCTCCCGAATCCCTCGCCGCTTGGCTCAAGGACGCGGGCGAGCCATCGTTCCGTGCCGCCCAGATCCTCGAATGGGTTTGGAAGAAAAAGGTCACGTCTTATGACGCGATGACCAATCTCCCCGCCGCGCTGCGGGCGAAGCTAACGGACTCGTTCCGCCTCACCGCGCTGGAGCACACGACCACCCAAGGCTCCGCCGATACCACGCGCAAATTCCTCTTCCGCCTGCACGACCACCGTTATGTGGAAAGCGTTCTGATCCCTGCGAATCCCGCGCTTTATGGCGAGAAATCGGACCGCCGCACGCTCTGCGTTTCCTCGCAGGTCGGTTGCGCCTACGGCTGCAAGTTCTGCGCCTCGGGCCTCGCCGGATTCACCCGCAATCTCGATGCTGCGGAGATCGCCGGACAGGTCCTCGCCGCCGAACAGCTTTCCGGCGAGCGCGTCGATTCACTCGTCTTCATGGGCATGGGCGAGCCGATGGCGAACCTCGACAATCTGCTAGCCGCCATCGCCCTCATCACCGGAGAAAAAACGCTGCACCTTGGAGCGCGTCACCTCACCATTTCCACTTCCGGCCTCGTCCCTCAGATCAAAAAACTCGCCGAGCATCCCCAACAGATCCGCCTCGCGATCTCCCTGCACGGCGCGACCGACGAGGTCCGCGAGCAAATCATGCCGATTAACAGGAAATGGCCAGTCGCAGAACTGTTCGAAGCGCTCGACTACTGGAACTCAAAGAAAAACCAGAAGCTCACGCTCGAATACATCCTCATTCAAGAGGTCAACGATTCGCTCGAACAAGCCGCCATCCTCTCCCGCCACGCCCGGCGGTTAGGCGCGAAGGTGAACCTCATTCCCTACAACACCGTCGAGGGACTCGAATGGAAACGCCCGCCGAACAACCATTGCAAGGCCTTCCAGCAAATTCTCCAGAACGCCGGCGTCACCGCGAACCTCCGCCTCGAAAAGGGCCATGACATCGACGCCGCCTGCGGTCAGCTCCGCCTCAAGCAGGAAACCGCGGAAGGCATCATCGAGGCTCCGATGAAACGCTGAATTCAGCTTCGACGGACCTTTTTGTTTCCCGGATCTCGAAGGAGTCCTGCTTTGAACCCCGATTTTGCCTCTTATGGCCGTTTTTGGGACCAGTTGGCCGGAATTGGGACCATCAATTGCTTTCGTTCTCCTGAATTTCAGGTAATTTGATTTTGTTCGCAGGCGCTACGGCCTCTGGGAATTCAGCCTTCAAAAGCTCAGCCAAATTTGAGTCGAATTGAGATCCGGGGGGAAATCAACCGACCAAGGCGAAAGCGGAAGGCGCTGAAAAAAGCGCGCGTTGCGAGATCCGGGGGGATATCCAACGCGCGCTTTTCCTTTTTCTCCCCTGCCCTCCCGCACGGGAGAATCGCGCGGGACAAAAAGGAACCATGAACCACAGGGCTGAAAGTTTCCTGCGAGTTGTGGTGGGAAACGGAATTTTCCGTTCAACGACGACGGCGACGCAGCATCATCAGAGCCGAGAGCGCGGCCAGACCGGCGGTGCCGGGTTCGGGAACCACGTTCCAAGTGACGACGTCCTGGCGGGTCGGGTTGGAAAGATAGGTGATCGGCACCGGTGAGTAGGTGTTGATATTCGCCAGATACTGGTTGGCGAGCGTCGCGGTGGATTGGCTGACCGGCGTGGATATTCTCACGTTGCCATCGAAGAGCGACGGGCTGGAGAGGGTTTCATTGGTGGTTTCCCAGATCGCCCATTGCACGGCGGCGGCATCCGCTGCCGATCGTGAAGACGCCAGATAACCACCCACGAGGCGGGAGATTTTGTTGTAGTTTGCGAGCGAAGCCGGATCCTGGACTTGATAGACGAGCGTTTCGCCGTAGCTGATGCTCTGGCTCGGTTCGATGCAAAAGGCGTCGAAGTCCGTGAAGTGCGACACGCCGGATGGGTATTCCTGGATGAAGCTTCCATTATCAATGGTTCCGGTAACGCCGAAACCAGAACCGACTTCAACAAGTGTTGCCGTGATCGTCTGGCCGTGGGCTTTCGCCGCTGCGATGGCAGCAGAGATAGCTACCGCACAAATCAGTAGTTTTGTAGTTTTCATGGGGGGAGGCTCGAAAATTAGGCGGCAGAAACCATGAGATCAAGAAATCCGAAAGATCGGATAAATCCTGCTCCGGGAAAGAAAGCCAACTAGTTGATTTCAAACCAATTATACACTTTTTAAGATTTTATCACCCATAATTACAATCTATCTAAATTATAAAGCCAACCGAAACAATCTGTCAAAAGCCCAAAATCACCGCAGGAAAGTGAATTGAGGATGCTGTCATTTCCCGTGCTTTCCAGGAAATCTTCCCTATCCCACGGACCGCGAAATTCATTTCGCCAGTATGCAGTCATCGGCACTGGCGAAATGAATTTCGCGGTCCGTCAGAGACCCATTCAAAAAGAATGAGTAGATGCGTCAGCCTTGGCCTCAACCGGTGACCTCACTGGTCACTTCGCCGTCGGCCAGCTTGGTGGTGAGCAGCGAGCCTTTTTTCAAGCCCTTCGCAGACCGGACGATTTTTCCATCCGATCCGAGGGTGATCGAGAAACCCCGCTGGAACGCTGACTCTGGTCCTAATGCCCGCAGCAGTTCCCGCAGTCTTGCCAGGCGCTCGGAACGCCGGTCAAGCGTCTCCATCGTCACCCGGCCGATCCGGCGGCGCATGTCGGTCAAATATTCCATCCGGCGCTCCAGAATCTTCGCCGGTTGCTGCGAGCGATGCCGCGTCCGGGCCTCGTTCACCCGCAATGCGGCCGCATCCAGCGCCGTTTTGACCGCTTGGGAAAGCTGGCTGCGGGCGGAATCCAGACGCATCGTCGGTTCCAACAGGAGCTTTTCGCCATCACGCCGCAGGACGCCGCGTTTCAGGGCATCTACCTCCATCCTGGCGCGCATCAGGCGATCCCGGGTGAGACGCTCCAATCGTCGGCGCATTTGGGAGAGTCTCGTCAGCAGCTCCGCGCCATCCGCCACGGCAAGTTCCGCAGCGGCACTGGGTGTCGGAGCGCGCAGGTCCGCCACGAAGTCCGCGATGGTGAAGTCGATCTCATGCCCGACGGCGGAAATGATCGGGATCGGACACGCCGCGATCGCCCGTGCCACCACTTCCTCGTTGAAATTCCACAGATCCTCGATCGAGCCTCCGCCGCGCCCCACGATCAGCACGTCACAGCGCGGATAGCCGTATTTCTCGGGCTCGCCCATCTTCGCGATGGCTTGGGCGATTTCCATCTCCGCCCCCCTGCCCTGCACGCGCACCGGGAAAAGCACCGGCTGCACCCACGGCGCGCGGCGGCCGAGCACGTTGAGAATATCCTGCAGCGCCGCGCCTGTCCCGGACGTGATGATGCCGATAGTTTTCGGGAAATTCGGGATCGCCTGCTTGCGCTCCGCATCGAACAGCCCTTCTGCCGCCAGCTTGCGTTTCAGCGCTTCGAACTTCGCCTGGAGATCCCCCGCCCCGGCCCGCTCGGCCTTCTGCACGATGATCTGGAGTTGTCCCCGCGCCTCGTAAACGCTCGCTTCCGCAAAAACCCGCACCTTTGCCCCGTCCTCCAGCGCGTCCGATCCCTCGCGCTTCCTCGCTCCGAACATCGCGCAGGAAATCTGAGCCCCGGCATCTTTGAGCGAAAAATACCAGTGCCCGCTGCCCTGTTTTTTCAGATTCGAAACCTCGCCTTCCACCCACACCTCGCCCACCTGGATCTCCAACAGATTTTTCATCCGCCGCAGCAACTGCGTCACGGAAAGCGCCTTTTCTTCCGGTGTCCGGGGTTTCGAAAACAAATCCACACCGAAATCTGGCAAGCTTAAGGGAGATTTCGAGCGCAATCCTCAACATCCCACCAACCGAAGATCAGGACGGCAGCTGGTTTTGGAATCCACCGGTGGATGCCGTAGCTCGCTCGACGAAACAGGCGTTCACATCAGGGCGGAAATAGAGATACGTGATATCAACCGCATCTTTCCAACCCGGTAAAATCGAAGTTACCATCACAAAAGCACCTCCAACCCAAAGTGCGAGGGTGAGGTGACAACCCACTTCAAAGACTTGGATGATCCTGGAAGCGGGGTGGTGCGGGGAACATCGAATGCCGAATTGACCGGGCTTGGTGGCTCAGTTCCGCAGCGCGGATCTCACTTCTGGAGTTTGAGCAAGAGCGGCGAGCTGGCGGCTTCGCCGACGAGCGTGGGGCCTTCGTAAACACGGATCACCCATCCGCCGTAGGTTTGACCCGAGGCGTCGGTTCGTTCCGTTTTGCCCTTGGCGTCTTTTTTGGAGGAAGCTGAAAGCGAGACGAAAGCGTAGCTGGGAACGGTGGCCTTGGCGGTCTTCGCGGCGTCTAGGGCGACCTCGCTCTCTTCGGTTTTAGCGATGACCTGATCCTTGCTTGTCAGGTCGCGGGCCACCCACATGGTGACCATCTTCAAAGGGCCGTTGATGGATTTGGCGGCGGAAATTTCGACTTCCAGAGTTTTGGTAACGGTTTCCGACTTGGACTTGGTGTTGTCCTTCTTCTTGTCATTTTCCTGCCGCGGCTCCTTCTCCGGTTTGACGGTTTTCGCGTCGGCGCGGATAGTGACTTGGGCGGTGTAGCGTGGGGCTTCGGTTTGCTGGCTGTTGGCAAAAAGGCAGCCGATAGCGATGACGGAGGTGATGATGGACAGAGTTTTCATGATTTTCGAGCTGTGTTCACCGTAGCAGAAGTATGCGGATGAGCAATCTGATACTCGGGGAAAAATGGGGAGGACGGCTTTTAACCGGCACACAGGCCTGGCGGAGGAAACGGTTGCAAGGTCGTTGCGCGGATGTCACGAAAGCAACCATCCGCATCGCTCCGTATTGAACCGAACCCATGAAACTCGCGTCCTCACATCTTTCCTACTGCACGAACATCCACCCGGCCGAGACTTGGGAAACGACTAAGGAGGTTTTGGAAACCCACGTCTTGGCAGTTAGAGACCAGCTGGTGGAGTCGGGTGCGCTGGAAAAGGACGGGGCGTTCGCGATCGGACTGAGGTTGTCGGCGGTGGCGGCGCGTGAGTTGTTGGAGGGAGGGCGGCTGGAGGATTTCAAACAATGGCTGGAGGCGACGAACACCTACGTTTTCACGATCAACGGCTTCCCCTACGGCAGTTTCCACGGCACGCGGGTGAAGGAGCAGGTGTTCATGCCGGATTGGACGGACCGGGCGCGGCTCGATTACACGAAGGATCTTTTCCGCATCCTGGCAGCAGTCGCGCCGCCGGAAACAGGGGCGTCCGTTTCGACGCTGCCCGGGTCTTTGAAAAAGTTCGCGGCGGACGAGTCGTTGATCCGGCAGAACCTGGTCGAGCTGGCGAGCTGGCTCGATGTGCTGGCAGCGGAAAGCGGGCATGATTTCCACCTCGGGCTGGAACCGGAGCCGCTCGGTTATTTCGAAAACACGCCGGAGACCCTGGCGTTTTTTCAACGCCTCCACGAGCACGCGCCGGAGCCGGAAGCGATCACCCGCCGGATCGGCCTGAACTACGACGCCTGCCACTTCGCCCTGCAATACGACGAAGCGGAAATCGCGCTCGCGGCATTCGTCAACGCCGGTATCCGGATTTCCAAGATCCATCTATCAAGCGCACTCTCTCTGGATCCGCGCGATCCTGTCGCGCTCGCCGCGATCCGCGATTTCCAGGAACCGACGTATTTCCATCAGGTCCTGCTGCGCGACACCGACGGAGAGATCACGCGCTTTTACGATCTGCCGGAGTTTTTCGAAGCATTGGAAAACGGGACTACGGAGCCCGGCCAGTTTGAGGAAATGCGCGTCCATTTCCACATCCCTCTTGATGCGGAACCGAGCTCACCCCTGCACTCGACCAGCAGCCAGACACGCAAGGTCATCGACTGGTGGCGCGGCCATCCGGACTCCTGCAGACACTACGAAATCGAGACCTACACCTGGGGCGTCCTGCCCGCCGGAATGCAGCGCCCGGTGGAGGAACAGATTGCCGGGGAATACCGCTGGGTGATGGCCGCATATCGAAAATAGACTTGCACCGAAGCGTCCGGGGAGCGCTTATGGACCCTCCAAAAATCTGCTGCCATGGACTCGAAAACCGGTGACCATTTCTATGCCGACCGCACCATTCTCGGGGCACGGTGAAGTGGTGGAGGACGCAACAAGGACTGACGATTGAAAACGTCGCTACTGCTCTCGGAGTTTCCACCGCCACCTGGGGCCACTGGGAAACAGGGCATACTTTCCCCTCCGGTGACATGCTTTTGTAGCTGTCCATGATGACGGAACTCCCATTACAACTGTTGTTCTGCCCCCACATGGAGAGCTGTCCGTTCCATCAGCCGCACGCTGACGATTCCTGCCCGGACTGTGGGAATGCGTCGCAGGCAGTTTACCACCACTGAGTAACTCCCTCTGCGGCCCGGCCGCGATTTAGTCCGCGTCCGCCGAGACCCGTGAAATCCGGCAGGCGCCGGAAGTAAGTTGCCAGCGGGGGAAATTCGGTGTTTTCTCGCGCTCATGTCTGACATCAAAATTACACTTCACACCACTGCCGGAGACATCGACGCCACTCTCTACGCGTCCAAGGCTCCACTCACCTGTGCGAATTTCCTCAACCTCGCCCGCCGGGGTTACTACAACAACGTCGCATTCCACCGCGTAATCGAAGGTTTCATGCTGCAAGGCGGCGACCCGACAGAAAGCGGCCGTGGCGGCCCGGGCTACAAGTTTGCCGATGAGTTCCATCCCGATCTCCGCCACCGCTCTCCGGGCGTTTTCTCGATGGCCAACGCCGGACCGGGTACCAATGGCTCGCAATTCTTCATCACCACCACCGCCACTCCTTTTCTCGACAACCGTCACTCGGTCTTCGGCCAGGTGACCAACGGCATGGATGTGGTCGAAAAGGTCACCGGCAAGAATAACACCGGCGAACGTGGCTGCAAATTCAACGGCGTGGGCGACAAGATCACCTCCATCACCACCCACGACGACACGAGCGCGCTTTTCGAGTCACAGAAGGACAATCTGGAGCATTGGAACTCCATTCTGGATCGCTGACAGACCTCGAAAATCAGCTTAGTTAGGAAACCCTGATTATCTCACCATCCCCACCATGCCCCGCCCGGGCGTGATGGGGATTTTTCGTTTTCCGCATAAAACCTTCAAATTGAGTGCTTTACCTATCCAATGATTCGATACGGACCTGCCGCGACGTCCCCACGTGATCACGTAGATTACACCGGATTCCTTGAATTTCGGTAATTTCCGGCTTTCAATGACGTCGTCAGTTCGCAAGAGCAGACACCTCCCCCCACCCCCATGAAACATTCCCACTCCCCCCGTGGTGGACGTTTGATGACAAGCCTGTTCGCAGGTCTTCTCGCCATCAACTCCGCCTTCGCCGCATCCGACATTCCGACTGGATCACTCACCGTGGACCGCACCCTCCTCAGGGTAGGCGCCCGTTCGCAGCTCGGCTGGCAGATCACCTATCCAGGCAAAGTCACCGATATCGTCGATATCACCTCTACCGGAACCATTGTCCCGAAGGGCTCCCTCAGAATGAAAGTCCGCACCCTCGGTATTGCGTTTCAATCCGGGTCCACCCTTCTACCATGTGAAGCCTCCTGGTCAAAAAATGGCAGCACCTTCACCCGGTTCTTTTACGGCACGGGCCCTACTGTTGTGCCTACGAGTGTCCTCGTTGACACCACGGTCAGTGCGAACGACAAGATCAACTTCGGCGGACGGGGCTGGAGTGGCTGGTCATGGTTTCCGTTCCACAGCACCAGCAATTCGGATCAGTACGTCATCGTTCTGAAAAATGGCGATAGTGCTCCGACCTACGCACCCGCTTACAACCAGGCCAGTGCCAAGAGTTTCCTCTCTCCCTACATCGACGGCAGCGGCAAGATCAAGATCGGGCCTCAGGACCTGATCGCCCTCTGGGAATGCTCCACCGCCGCTCCCGGCACCACCTATTTCGACATGCAGGACATCGTTATCCTCGTCACTTTCGAATAAATTCTCCCTCCCCCCAACCATATCCCCCATCCCCCCGATGAAAACCGCTTTGATCCTCTGCGCCCTCGCAACGAGCGCCTTCGCCGGACCACCCGTCCTGGTCCGCATCACTCCCGAAGCTCTCGCAAAACTCCAGCAGGGCAATCCGATGGCCCAGTTGCAGAAACCCGCGCCCAGTGAGGCCAAGATAACCACTCCGGAAAACCAGTCGATCCTCAAGCAGTCGATGATCCTTCACGACGGGAAAAACTGGACCATCGTCCCCAAGGGCGCGGTCGTTTACCTGCCCGACGCTCTGAAATCCCGCGTCGATGTGAAACCTGTTGGAAAACTGCTCACTTTTACCGACTTCATCACCCTCAACCGGAACTGGATCACCACCAACGACGTCTCCTTCGACCAAGCTGCGGGCAACGTGCCTCTCTCCGCTGCAAGCGTCGCATTCTGGTCGAAGCAGGACAAGATCGTCATCGCCGTCCATCAGAGCGGTCCGATCTCCGTCCGCATCGCCGCCGAACCCCAAGCCATCACAAAACGATGAAACTCGTCAGCCTGCTCCTCGCTTTCACCAGCGCCAGTGCTTTTTCCCAAAGCAGCAATTTCGTCAACTTCGTCCGTCAGACGCAGCAGGGAACAGGTGTTGTTTGGGACATGCCCGTCGCAGCCACCGGAGCCGCTGCATCCGCCCTCGCCCTCGAAGCCAAAGGTTCTCTGTTCCAGCTCTGGACCATCCAACAGAGTCCTGCCAAGGACTATCTGCTCGATCAGAAACTCGTCGGCGCCTACCTGCCCACTTCCGACATCAGGATCGTCACCCTTGATCCTAACGGCACCATACCCCGCACCCGCGTGGACCAGCCGTTCTCGGTGGAAATCAACGTGGACGGCCTACTCAGCGGCAGCGGTCTTCCCATTGCCTCCACCCAGGTCCTGTTGGAACAACACATCGCATCCTATCCGGCCGGCCTGACGTCGCTCAATCCCACCACCGTTCTCTCCAATACTCCGCTCTACAGCAGCTACATCGCCGCCAACGGCAAAACCGTCCTCAAGTTCCCCGCCTCGTCACTGAAAGCCACCGATCCCACCAAGGCGCTCGGCGAAGAGCATTTCGCAGTCCACGCCCTTTCCGACGGCACCATCACCCAGACCCAGATCGCCACCGGCAAGGTGCAGGTTTGGCCGGTCGCCTCCGGCCAGATCAAGGGCATTGCCAACGGGGATCTGATCCGCTTCCAGACTCCGTCCATTGAACTGATTCTCACCGATCTCTATCCACGCAGCGACACTACCTTCATGCTTTACGAAGGCTCTTCGATCAATGGCGTCACAGGGACTCTCGTCAAGGCCTTCCCGTGGTCCAGCGACACCACCACCAGCACCGTGATTCCCACCACCGAGCTGGATTCCAAATTCACCAAGGACGGCACCTACACCGTCGCATTGATGAGCACCACGGTTTACGGCACCGAGCTTCTCTGCCCGCCTATCACGTTCCAGGTCAAGCGCACCCTCCAGGTCAACGCCATGCAGGTGAATTTTTCTGACAACAAATAATTTCCTCTCGAAACAGTTCCCCCCAACAAACGGCCGGTCGGTGTGATCGGAGAGATGCAGCCCCCCATGCGTCCTCCTGATCCCCGGCCGGCTCTTTTTTTGCGCCGTGCTGCGGAAACCAGTTTCCCATCTGCTCGACATGCCGCCTGATCGGGCCAAAATCACGACGCACTGGAATATCACCAAACTAGCGAAAACCTGACGTGACACAGACATTCCTGTCTGTTCTTTCACAAGCCACAGCCGCTCACCAAAGCCCATACTTCCCATACGCCATCGCATAAATCCCCATCAGGAGATTCGCCGTGGCATGCATGATCACACACGCTCCCAGATTCTTGCTCCAGACGCATAACAGATACGTCAGGCTCCCATAGACGAAAGCCCCCGCATAATCCACCGGCGCGTGCGCCACGATGAAAAGCCCGGTGACGACCAGATAGGAAATCCAATGCGGACGCCCGAACGGCTGTTTCCAATAGTCGCCTTCCCAATCGCAGGCGAAGCGCATCAGAAACCCGCGCCAGAAGATTTCCTCCACCAGCGCCACCACCACCACCGCCCGGAAAAAACGGAAGCCGAGAGAAGTCCAGTAGGCGATCGGATTCTCAAAAACCCCCGGATCAAAGCCCTCCTTCCGCGCTGCGACACCTAACGTTTCGAGAATCCCATGGGTGGGTCCGTCCAGTTTCCAGTAATCATACAGCGTCGTCGGCAGCAGCCAGAAGCCGATGCCGATCGCGCCGAAAACGATGCCGATCACCGACCATTTCACCGACCAGTTGAACGTGTAGGTTCTCCAGTAAAAAGCTAGGAAACCCAGAGTCACCAGCGTCTGCAGCGGATAGACAAACTGCGCGGGATCCTGACGCCACCAGGGCGCGTCCGGATGTTTCCACTCGATCAAATAACCCAACACCATCAGTACGAGCATGAAGCTCATGAAGGCCACAAACGGCATCACGTGAGCCCGGGTGAGCCGTTCGTAATCCTGGGTTTGTGGCTTGGCGCTCATGCCTTTTTCAGGCGGCCGACGAAGCGTTCCATCTTGTCAGTCGCCGTGCGGATGTCCTCGAACGCCGTCGCATAACAGCAGCGCAGGAACCCCTCGCCGGACGGACCAAAAGCACTACCCGGCACGCAGGCGACGCTTTCCTCTTCCAACAAACGCATCGCGAATTCCTTGCTCGTCAGACCGGTGCTGCGGATGTCCGGAAAAACATAAAACGCGCCGCCCGGCGTGTGGCAGTCGAGGCCGATTTCATTCAGCCGCTTCACCAGGAAATCGCGGCGCTGGTGATAGCTGTTGCGCATTTCGATCATTGCTGGCTGGCCGTTTTCGAGAGCCTCGATCGCGGCGTTCTGGCTCATGATCGGCGCGCAGAGCATCGCGTATTGGTGGATTTTCATCATCGCCTCGATGATCGGCTGCGGTGCGCAGGCATAGCCGAGGCGGAAGCCGGTCATCGCGAAGGCTTTGGAAAATCCGTGCAGTAAAATGGTGCGCTCCTTCATCCCCGGCAGCGAGGCGATGGACACGTGCGGCTCCGCTTCATCGTAGCGGAGTTCGCTGTAAATTTCGTCCGTCATCACGATCAGGTCGTGTTCGATGGCGAGTTTCGCGATCCCTTCGAGGTCTGCCCGCGAGGCACAGGCACCGGTCGGATTGGTCGGGAAATTGATGAAAATGATCCGCGTCTTCGGCGTGATCGCAGCAGCGACGGCTTCCGGTTTCAGCGAGAATTCGTCTTCTTTCGTGGTCACCACCGGCACCGCGACGCCATGCGCCATGACGATGCTCGGGCTGTAGGAAACATAGCAGGGCTCGTGAAAAATGACTTCGTCGCCGGGGTTGAGCAGCGCGCGCAGGGCGATGTCGATGGCTTCGGACACACCGACCGTGACGAGGATTTCCTTCGCCGGATCGTAGTCCACGTGGAAAAATCCATCGACGTATTTGGCGATGGATTTCCGCAGCGAGAGCAGGCCAAGGTTCGAAGTGTAGGTCGTTTGGCCCTTTTCCAGCGAGTAGATGGCCGCCTCGCGAATGTGCCATGGAGTGACAAAATCAGGCTCGCCCACGCCCAGCGAAATCACATCATCGCGGCCTTGTACGAGTTCGAAGAAGTCGCGGATTCCCGAGCGCGGAATCGAGGCGACGTTGGTTGCGATTTTCGCGTTGTAGTCCATGGCAGAATCCGCCGGACGGCGGGCCGGAAGTCCAGCGGGTTCAAGGCGATGCGTCAATCCCGTGGTTTCCGTTCCGGGAAAAACCAGGACTTAGCGCAATCTTAGCGCCAAGCGGCTGACACTTAACACCCGTTTCCCTACATCCATGGCAATCTGGAGCCCGGATGAAACCACGTTCTTCTATTCTCGATCCCCGCCTGCTTCAAGGTGCGCTCCTCCCGAGCCTGCAAAAACTCGACCCGCGCACCCAATGGAAAAACCCCGTGATGTTTACCGTCTATGTCGGTGCGATCATTTGCATGGTCCTCCTTTTCCGCTCGGCAAACCTGTTTGAAATCCAGCTCGTCGCCTGGCTGTGGTTCACCGTGCTGTTCGCAAATTTCGCCGAAGCCCTCGCCGAGTCGCGCGGCAAAGCCCAGGCCGACGCCCTCCGCTCGATGCGCGTCACCACCCCGGCCCGCAAGTGGGATGGCAAAAACGAAACTTCCGTCCCCGCCAGCGATCTGCGTCCCGGTGATCTCGTCGTTTGCGAAGCGGGTGACGTCGTCCCATCCGACGGAGAAATCATTGAGGGCATCGCGTCCGTCGACGAATCTGCCATCACCGGCGAATCCGCCCCGGTCATCCGCGAATCCGGCGGCGACCGCTCGGCCGTCACCGGCGGCACCCGCGTCCTATCAGACCGGATCTTGATCAAAGTCACCTGCGAACCCGGCAAATCCTTTCTCGACCGCATGATCTCGCTCGTCGAAGGCAGCGAACGCCAGAAAACGCCTAACGAAAAGGCCCTCGGCGTATTCCTCATCTCGCTCACCATTATTTTCATCCTCGTCACTTTCACCCTCCCCGCCTTCACCAATTTCCTCATCGAACAGGGCCTCGGCGGAAAAACTCCAGGATTCAGCAGCCTCGTCGCTTTGTTAGTCTGTCTCATCCCCACCACCATCGGCGGACTGGTCAGCGCCATCGGCATTTCCGGCATCGACCGCCTCACCCGCCAGAACGTGCTTGCCACCTCCGGCCGCGCGGTCGAAGCGGCGGGAGACATCGATGTGTTGTTATTGGATAAAACCGGCACCATCACCCTCGGCAACCGCCAGGCCAGCGAATTCCTCCCCGCCCCCGGCGTGCACAACAAGGACCTCGCCGAAGCCGCCCAACTCTCCTCCCTCGCCGACGAAACCCCGGAAGGCCGCTCCATCGTCATCCTCGCCAAGCAGCTCCATCAGATCCGCGAGCACCTCATGAACGAAATGCAAGCCACCTTCGTCCCCTTCACCGCCGAGACACGCATGAGCGGCATCGACTGGCAGAACCGTTCTATTAGAAAAGGCGCCGCCGAAGCCGTCAAAAACCACGTCGAGAAGATCGGTGGGAAAATGCCCCCTGAAGTTTCCCGCGATGTCGATCACATTTCCGGCCAGGGCGGCACACCGCTGGTGGTCGCCGATGGCAAAACCGTGTTAGGCACGATTTTCCTCAAGGACATCGTCAAAGGCGGCATCCGCGAGCGCTTCGCGAAACTCCGTGAAATGGGCATCCGCACCGTGATGATCACCGGCGACAATCCCCGCACCGCCGCCGCAATCGCAGCAGAAGCGGGCGTCGATGACTTTCTGGCGGAAGCCACGCCCGAGGATAAAATGAAGCGCATCAAGGCCGAACAAGCCGGCGGCCACCTCGTCGCCATGACCGGCGACGGCACCAACGACGCGCCCGCCCTCGCCCAGGCCGACGTCGGCGTCGCCATGAACACCGGCACCCAGGCGGCGCGCGAGGCAGGCAACATGGTCGATCTCGATTCCGATCCCACCAAGCTCATCGACATCGTGGAAATCGGCAAACAGCTCCTCATGACCCGCGGTTCGCTCACCACGTTTTCGTTAGCCAACGACGTCGCGAAATACTTCGCCATCCTCCCCGCGCTCTTTGCCGGGATCGGCGTGGCTTCGGGAAAAGGACCGCTCGCCGCCCTCGATATCATGCAGCTCCATTCGCCGCAGTCGGCGATCCTCAGCGCGGTCATATTCAACGCGCTCATCATCGTCGCGCTCATTCCGTTAGCACTGAAAGGCGTGGCCTACCGCCCGATGAACGCCGCCTCGTTGCTCCGGCGGAACCTTCTCATCTACGGCGTCGGCGGTCTCATCATCCCCTTCCCCGGCATCAAACTGATCGACCTCGCGCTTACCGCTCTCCACCTCGCCTGATACCACCATGAACGCCCTATCACTTTCCCTTTTCTTCATAGCCATCGTCGCCGCCCTTTCGTGGCCGGTCGGCCGCTGGCTCACCTGGACGCTCCAAAGCCGCAGTCTCGATCCGTTTATCAGACGGCTTCTCGGCAAAGGCATCGACAAATCGACCGGCTGGAAAAACTACTTCTTTTCCCTGCTCGGTTTCAACGCGGCGATGTTCGTCATCACATACTTCGTTCTCTCATTTCAACAACACCTGCCGCTCAATCCCGATGGCATGGGCCCGGTGATGCAGTCCACGGTTTTCAACACCGTCGTTTCCTTCGTCACTAACACGAATCTCCAACATTACTCCGGCGAGGCGACTTACAGCTACCTTTCCCAGCTCACGCTCATGTGGCTGCAGTTCACCTCCGCTGCCAGCGGCATCGCGGTGTTGGGTGCGCTCGCCCGCGGGCTTTCCGGCAGCCGGGATTTCGGAAACTTCGTCCGTGATACCGCGCGCATCCTGGTGCTTTTCCTGCTGCCGCTCGCCATCATCTGGGCACTGATCTATTGCATCGTCGGCGTGCCGATGACCTTCGAGGGCTCGGCCATCGCCCACACGCTCGAAGGTGCCACGCAAACCATCGCCCGCGGCCCGGTCGCCGCGTTCGTCGCCATCAAACAGCTCGGCACCAACGGCGGTGGATGGTTCGGCCCGAACAGCACGCACCCGTTGGAAAACCCGGATTTCATCAGCAACTTCATTTCCATGGTCGCCATCCCGCTGATCCCGATGGCCTGCGTCTGGGCGTTCGGCAGCATCCTCGGCAAGCCGCGTCACGCCCGCGTGATTTCAACCGTCATGCTGGCGTTCCTTGCATTGAAAATCGTCATCACCGTCCTGCCGGAAGCCGCGCCGACCTTCGCATTTCACGATCTTCCCATCGCCGCCAGCGGAAATCTCGAAGGCAAGGAACTCCGCCTCGGCGCCACCACCGGACCGCTGTGGGCGGTGCTGACCACTTCGACATCGAACGGCTCGGTTGGAGCCATGCACGATTCACTCAATCCGCTTTCATTGTTAGGTCCGTTCACCGGCCTGTGGCTGAACTCCACCTTCGGCGGTGTCGGCGTCGGTATGCTCAACTTTTTCCTCTTCATGATCCTCGCCGTATTCGTCGCCGGGCTGATGGTCGGCCGCACGCCGGAATACCTGGGAAAAAAGGTCGAAGCGAAGGAAATGGCGCTCGCCGCCGCCGGTTTCCTCGTCCACCCGCTGCTCATCCTCGGCGGCACCGCACTCTTCGCCGCAACAACTCTCGGCTCCGGCACGATTAACAATCCCGGTCCTCGCGGATTTTCGGAAATCCTCTATGAATTCTCCTCAGCCGCCGCTAACAACGGCTCCGGCCTCGAAGGACTCGGCGATGCGACGAACCCATGGAACATCGCCACCGGCATGGTCATGCTGCTCGGCCGCTACCTGCCCATCCTGCTGCCGCTTGCCATCGCCGGTTCGCTCGCCGCGAAATCCAGCGTCGCCGAATCATCAGGAACCCTCCGCACTGACACGGCGACGTTCGGCATGATGACCTTCGCGATCATCCTCTTCCTCGGCGCACTCACTTTTTTCCCCGTCGCCCTGCTAGGCCCGATCCTCGAACACCTTTCCCACTGATACTGCCATGACCACCATCCGACTCACCTTCCTCAGCATCCTGCTCTGCGGATTCGCCTACACTTCCGCGATCTACGGCTTCGCGCGCATCGCCACTCCCGATCCAGCATCCGCCTCGCTCGTGAATAATGCGGAAGGCACCATCATCGGTTCGCGAAAAATCGCCCAAGCCTTCACTTCGGAACGCTATTTCCATCCACGTCCATCCGCCTGCGATTACAATGCCCGCGCCGCCGCTGGATCGAACCTCAGTCCGACCAACGCCAAGCTAACCACCCGTGCCAACGAAATCATCGCGGTAAGCAAAGCCACCAAGGAAAACCCGATCCCCGCCGATCTTGTCACCGCCTCCGGCTCCGGCCTCGACCCGGACATCAGCGAGGAAGCCGCGCGTTTCCAAGTCGCCCGCGTCGCCGAAGCCCGCAAGCTTGAACCCGCTGCGGTCATAAAAACCATCGACGAAACCAAGCGGCCGCTGATGGGAAAATTCGGCGGCCCCTACCTCGTCAATGTCCTCGAACTCAACCTCGCGCTCGACGCCAAGGCACGCTAGCATTTCTCCCGGATGACCGACGCTCCATCATTTCCCGGCGGCAAACTCAAAGTCTTCCTCGGCATGTGCCCGGGCGTGGGCAAGACCTACGCGATGCTCCAAGCGGCGGGAGAACTCCGCAAACAAAACGTGGATGTCGTCGCCGGCGTGATAGAAACCCACGGCCGCAAGGAAACCTCTGCGTTGTTGGTGGGGTTGGAAGTTCTCCCGTTGGTAAAACTCAATTACCGTGATACCGAGATCGCGGAGTTGGACATCGACGGTCTTCTCGCCCGCCGTCCGAAGCTCACACTGGTCGATGAACTCGCGCACACCAACGCTCCCGGCTCGCGACATCCGAAACGCTGGCAGGATGTCGCCGAGCTGTTGGACGCGGGCATCGACGTTTACACCACGGTCAACATCCAGCACCTCGAAAGCCGCTCGGACATCGTCAACGCCATCACCGGCGCTCACGTCCGCGAGACCGTTCCTGATAGTTTCCTCGACCGCGCCGACGAGATCGAACTCATCGACCTCACGCCACGCGATCTCCACCGGCGTCTGGAGGAAGGTAAAGTCTATCTCGGCGACCGCGCCCTAGCCGCCGCGAACAATTTCTTCAAGGAAAGCCACCTCACCGCCCTGCGCCAACTCGCACTTCGCTACACAGCGGAACGTGTCGGCGTCGATTTACAGGAATTCCAATCGCAACGCCGCAACCGCGCCACCTGGCGAACCAGCGAGCGTTTGTTAGTCGCTGTCGGGCCCAGCCCGTTCTCCACCTCGCTCATCCGCCGCACGCGGGCGATGGCCGGGGCGCTGGATGCGCCGTGGTCCGCCATCGCGGTGACCACCGATGAAACTTTGTCGCGCGAGGATCAGGAACTGCTCACGCAAAACCTGTCACTCGCCCGCCAGCTCGGCGCGGAGGCAGCCACCATCGAGGCGACAACGCTGGTCGATGGCCTTCTATCCGCAGCGCGCGAACGAAACGTGACACAGATCGTCATCGGAAAATCACCGCGTCACGGCTGGCGTGATCTTTTTAGCAAACCACCCGCGCTGCGCCTGCTCCAACGTAGCGGAAAAATCGACGTGATTGCCATCGAGCCGGGACTTCCATCGACCGGCACCGCACCGACGGAAGTCACACCGCACAAGAGCGCCCCGGACACCACGAATTTCTCACAGCTCGCCCGCGCCGCCGGGCTGGCCGTCATACTCGGACTGATCGGACTCGCATTCACGAGCTTTCTGGATGCGGACAAGATCGCGCTGCTCATGCTCTGCGGCGTGATCCTCGGCGCGCTAATGCTTCGTCCCGCCGGCACGCTCGCGCTTGCGGTTTTCACCGGGCTGTTATGGGATTTCCTGTTCACCGAGCCGCAGTTCTCGCTGGCGATCAAGTCCACCGCTGATCTCACCATGTTCGGCGCGCTCACCGTGGCGGCCTTGGCGATGGGTCATCTCACCAACCGGTTGCGGCGACGCGAGATGGCCGTGAGCCGTCAGCAACTGTACAACTCGCGACTGCTGGAGATCAACAGCATCCTTACCCGCGCACACGACACGGACGAAGCCGTCAGTCGCTGCCTTGCTGCGGTCACCTCGCTCTTCAACCTCCCCTGCGCGATCCAACTGCGCGATGACAACAGGCACCAACTCCAATCCCCCCATCCCGGCGGCACGCTTTCGCTCAACGAAAAGGAACTCGCCGTGGCGGTCTGGGCGTTCGAGAAAAAACAAAGCGCCGGACGCAGCACCAACACCTTGCCCGAGGCGAAAGCGTTTCACCTGCCGCTGCAAGGAAGATCCTTCGCGATGGGCGTGCTCTCGGTGGATATCGGCGGAACCCTCCTTCCGCTCGCCGAGCGTGATTTGTTAGCAGCCATTGCCGCGCAGCTCGGGCTCGCGTTGGAACGGGATCACCTGCTCCGCGCCATCCATCATGCCGAGTTTCTCGAACGCGGAGACCAACTCCGGCGCTCGCTGCTAGACCACGTTTCCCACGAACTCCGGACACCGGTCTCCGTGATCGGCACCGCACTGGACGCCATGGAAAGCGGCGCACCGAGCGACGCAGTGCTGAAGGAAATGCGCGGTGCCCAGACGCGCCTGCGCCGGGTGGTCGATCAGCTCGTCGAGTCCGCCCGCATCGAGTCCGGCGCCGTCCAACCGCAGCCCGAGTGGTGCGATCTGATGGAGCTGTTCGAATCCGCCCACGAGCGCGCCGCCGATTCACTCACCCATCATCCGCTCAACGCGGTGATCGCTCCAGACACGCCGCTGCTGGTGTGGATCGATGCGGAAATTTTTCTAGCAGCTCTTGGAAACCTGATCACCAACGCCGCCCATCACACACCGGACCATACTCCTATCCATTTGCACGCCTCAATTAACGAAAAGGCGGAACTGGAAATCCACGTCCGCGACGAAGGTCCGGGACTGGAAGAGCCCGCACGCGTTTTCGACCGCTTCCATCGCGGCAGTGGCAGCCGCCCCGGCGGACTCGGGCTTGGCCTGTCAATCGTCCGCGGCCTGATCCGCGGGCTAGGCGGAACCAGCGAAGCGCGCAATGCCCCCGAGGGCGGCGCGGAGTTCATCCTGAAAATCCCGGTCCGCGCCGCCGATGAAATCCCCCTTAATCCATGAGCCGCATCCTCATCATCGACGACGAACTTTCCATCCGCAGGCTGCTTCACGTTCTGTTGGAAGGAGCGGGACACGAGATTGTTTCCGCCGAAGACGCGTCGCACGGGCTTCACGCGCTTGCCCTGCAAAAACCTGATCTGCTCATCCTCGATCTGGGCCTGCCGGACATGGACGGACTCGAAGCGCTGCGTCGTCTGCGCGAATGGACGGCACTGCCCGTGCTCGTTCTCTCTGCCCGGCCGGATCCAGCGGACAAGGTGAAGGCACTCGACCTCGGCGCTGACGACTACCTGACGAAACCCTTCGACGCAACAGAACTGTTAGCCCGCCTGCGCGCCCTGCTCCGGCGGGTGACACCGGCCGAGGAAACCTCCCTGATTGCCATCGGATCGCTCGTCGTCGATCTCGCGACTCATGAAGCAAGGGTCTCCGAAATTCCGGTGCCGCTCACGCCCATCGAGTTCTCCCTGCTCGCTCAGCTTGCCCGTCACGCTGGCCGGGTTCTGACGCATGCCCATCTGCTGAACGCCGTCTGGGGTCCGAAAGCGGCGGACCAGGCGCATTACCTTCGCGTTCATTTCACCCACTTGCGCAGGAAGCTCAGCGCAGCCGGACTAACAGGCGAAGTGATCAGGAACGAGCCGGGCATTGGGTATCGGCTGCTCTTGGGCTGAATCCAGGCATTCCGGCGTCGTGATTTCATTCGTGATTTCATTCTTGCCAAATAAACTTTGCGCCACAAAGTGGATGAGCAAACAACGCATCTACCTCATGAAAACTCCACTGATCTGCCTAATGCCGCTTCTCATGCTCTCACCCGTCGCGTCCGCCGGACTGGAGGCCGGCGAGCAGATCAACCTCACCATGCGCGGCGTCGATCCGACGGAACAGCAGAAGATTTCGGGAACATACCGCATCGGTGAGAGCGGCTCGGTTCGTTTACCCTTGCTCGATGCACTGGTGGCCGCCCGAGGCCTGACGCCGGAACAATTCGCGCGATCGGCTGAGGCTGCCTACAAGGCGGCGGGCATTTACGCCCGGCCGGCGATCGAGGTGGAGACATTGCAAGGCAAGGACCAGCAGGCGGCAGCCGTCGTCAGCGTCGGCGGACAGGTCCGGAGGTCCGGAGAAAGTCCGTTTAGGAAAGGCATGACCGTGATCCAGGCACTCGATGCCGCCGGTGGCCGCAATGACTTTGGCGGGCGGAATCTGCTGCTGCTGCGCGGTGGGAAACAGTATTGTCTCGATTTCACCAACCTCGCCCACAAGAACATCGTAATCCACCCCGGCGACTCAATCCAAGTGGAGCAGAAAGGAATTCTGGATCGCTGGAAAGGCAGCGAGGAAACTATCAGGAAGCTGATGGAGTGACGTCGCGCACGGCCTGCTTCTGGCGCAGTTCGAAACGGCGGGTCTTGCCACTAACTGTCTTGGGAAGTTCGGTGACGAATTCGATTTCGCGAGGGTATTTGTAGGGCGCGACAAGTTGTTTGCAATGATCCTGCAGCGCGTGCGCGGTTTCGTCGGTGGCTTCCTGGCCAGGGCGCAGGACGACGAAGGCTTTGACGATCTGGCCGCGGACTTCGTCTGGCTTACCAATAACCGCGACATCCAGAACGGCGGGATGGGCGCTGAGCGCGCTTTCCACTTCGAAGGGACCGATGCGGTAGCCTGAGCTTTTGATCACATCGTCCTTCCGGCCGATGAACCAGAAATTCCCGTCGCTGTCACGGGTGGCGCGATCTCCCGTTAGATACCAACCGTCGCGGAAGTGGACGGAGGTTTCTTCGGGGTTTTTCCAGTATTCCTTGAAAATACCGATCGGGCGACGCTCGTCGATCCGGATGGCGATCTCCCCCTCCTCTCCATCCGCAACGGGCACGCGGTCTTCATCAATCAGCCGGATATCGTAGCCCGGAGTGGCACGTCCCATGGATCCGGGGATGACGGGATTTCCCAACGACTTGAAATGCCCGATAAGAACGACGGTTTCGGATTGTCCGTAGCCTTCGTGCACGGGCAGGCCGGTGGCGGCCAGCCAAGCGTGGAAGATGCTGGGATTGAGAGGTTCTCCCGCAGTGACACAGTGACGGAGGTGGGGAAACGAGCGCTTGCTGAAATCGACGCGGATCATCATGCGCAGCGCGGTGGGCGGCGCGCAAAGGCTGGTGATCGGATATTTTTCCAACACATCGAGCGTGTGGCTGGCGGAGAATTTTCCGCGGCCGTCCATGACGAAAAGGCACGCACCGCAGTGCCATGGACCGTAGAAACTCGACCACGCGGCCTTCGCCCAACCGAGGTCGGCGGTGTTCCAATGGATGTCGTCCGGACCGAGGTCGAGCCAGAGCCGTCCGGTGATTTCATGGCCAAGCCCGTAGCTGGCCTGCGTATGGAGCACCATCTTCGGACTGCCGGTGGTGGCGCTGGTGAAATAGATGATGCCGGGATCCGTCGCACGGGTGGGAGCAGCGGAAAAATCGTTGGATGTTAGCTCAAGAGCCTCGGCAAAGTCCCGCCAGCCGGAAAGCGGTTCATCAATCTGCCAGCGGATTCCGGCGAAGTTCGTTAGTTTCACCGCACCATCGAAATCGGTGATAACGGCGTCGATGTGGCCGGTTTCCAACCGATAGGTCAGATCGTGGGGCGTGAGTTGCGGAGTGCAGGGAACCGGCACGGCACCGAGGCGGGTCAGACCTAACATGGCGATCCACCATTCCGGCACGCGGGGCAGAAGGATCATCACCGGATCGCCGGCGCGGATGCCGGATTCCTGAAATGCCCGGGCCGCGCGCAGGCTGAGGTCGCGCATTTCGGCGAAAGTGAAACGGCGCTCTTCGGACTGATCCACGTTGACCCACCAAAGGGCCGCCGAATCAGGCTGTTTGTCCGCCCATTTGTCGAAAACATCGACGGTGAAATTGAAAAACTCAGGTTCCTCCATCATGGCGGAGCTACGCATATCTTGCGGCGAAGTTGGATTCAATGGTTACCTTTTGAAATCAGGAAGATAATCCACCAGCGCACGAAAAACGGCGGACCCCGTTTGAAGCCCGCCGTTTTTGATAGATGAAGAACAGGTAGGAATGCCTGTATCACGCCTTATTGAAGCACTTTGAGCTTCTTGATGCCGAAGACGGCGTCATCGCCCAACTCTTCCTCAATGCGGAGGAGTTGGTTGTATTTCGCAACACGGTCGGAGCGGCTCATGGAACCGGTCTTGATCTGGCCGCAGTTGGTGGCAACGGCGAGGTCGGCGATGGTGCTGTCTTCGGTTTCGCCGGAGCGGTGGCTGAGGACGGCGGTGTAGCTGTTTTCCTTGGCGAGTTCGACGGCGTCGAAGGTCTCGGTGAGGGAACCGATCTGGTTCACCTTGACGAGGATGGAGTTGGCGACACCAAGCTTGATACCCTTGCCGAGGAAATCGACGTTGGTGACGAACAGGTCGTCGCCGACGAGTTGGGTCTTGGCGCCGAGCTTGTCGGTGAGGATTTTCCAGCCGTCCCAGTCGTTTTCGGCGCAGCCGTCTTCGATGGAGATGATCGGGTAGCGCTTCTGGAGGTCGGCGTAGAAATCGACGAGTTCGGCGGCGGTACGCACGGAACCGTCGCCTTTCTTGAAGACATATTTCCCGTCCTTGAAAAACTCGGAAGAAGCGACGTCGAGGGCGAAGGAGATGTCCTCACCGACCTTGTAGCCGGCTTGTTCGATCGCCTGGCAGAGCACCTTCATCGCGTCCTCGACACCATCGAGCTTCGGAGCGAAGCCGCCTTCGTCACCGACGGCGGTGGAAAGGCCGCGGTCGTGGAGGACCTTTTTCAGCGAATGGAAAACTTCCGCACCGTAGCGGAGGGACTCGCGGAAGGTCGGCGCACCAATCGGCACGATCATGAATTCCTGGAAGTCGATCGGAGCGTCGGAGTGGGCGCCGCCGTTGATGACATTCATCATCGGCACTGGCAGAACCTTTGCGTTAGGGCCACCGAGATATTTGTAAAGCGGGATGCCGAGCTGTGAGGCGGCTGCCTTTGCGACGGCGAGGGAAACGCCGAGGATGGCGTTCGCACCGAGGTTCTTTTTGGTGGAGGTGCCGTCGAGCGCGAGCATGGCGGCGTCGATCGAAGCTTGTTCAGTGGCGCAATAGCCGAGGAGCGCGGGAGCGAGAACGGCGTTGACGTTTTCAACCGCCTTGAGGACGCCCTTGCCGAGGAAACGTGCCTTGTCGCCGTCGCGGAGTTCGACAGCCTCATGTTCGCCGGTGGAGGCACCGGACGGGACTGCGGCGCGGCCGATGGAACCGCCTTCGAGGTGCACATCGACTTCGACGGTGGGGTTGCCACGGGAATCGATCACTTCGCGGCCGCGGATTTCAACAATGGTGGTGTAGTCCATAATGTTTTATGTATGTTAGGTAAGGTTGGGTTTTGAAAGTTTCAGGGATTGAAGGGCCTGATGGAGACAATCGTGAGAGTTTCCATCACTTCGGTGACCTGGTCGCGGATCAGAACGGCATCGCCGGGAGCCCGTCCGACGAGCGCCTTGCCAACTTCTGATAGGTAGGAAACCGTCTTGGTTTCCGGGATGGAATCCCATGCGCCGAGCACGGTCATTTCGACCGTGGAACCGGAGCTGTCCTTGAGGGTGACAATGGTGCCGATGTTCACCTTGCTGGCGTCGGAGCCCTTGAAATCGGTGCCGCGGGAGTTGGCGATCTCCTTGTCCAGCGCGTTGCGGCGATGGGCGAGGTATTTTTCCAGATCCTTGGCGGACTTGTATTCGAAATTCTCGCGGAGGTCGCCGTAGGAACGGGCGATTTTGACGTCGTTGAGATTCTGCGGGATCTTGTTGCGGATGATGTCGTCGAGCTCGGCTTTCTTCTTTTCGAGGCTTTCCCACGAGACGAGGAGGATTTCATCCGGGCGCTTGGTGTTCACGCCGCTGACGAGTTCGGCGGTTTCCGGGCGCACCTTGATGATGCGGGCCATGAGGGATTTTTTCTCAAGCTCGCCGAAGACCGGGCAGTCCAACAGGCGGCGGGCGAAATTCCGCGACTCGTTGATGTCCATAATGGCGACAAGGTCTGTGAGGAGCGTCTTATCATCGCCTAGCAGCGACTGGAGGCGCGAGGTCTTGCGCGGGCCGTCGGAAAGGTGGTCGTTTTCCAACAGGTTGAGCACCGAGGCTCCGACATCCGCGCTGAATACTTCCAGTGAAGGACCTTTCCGCTCGCGGCAGACCCAGATGAGTGCGTCCGGGCCGAGGGCACGGCGGGCGATGGCGGAACGAAGGTGGGTGACGAGGGCTGCCATGCCGCCGCGTTCCTGGAGGATGCGGGCGATTTCGGTGACACCACGGGCTCCGACGCGGTCGAAAACCTGGACGATCTTGCCGACCCAGTCCTCGCCGAACGCGTTCGGAAACGCTTCGTAAACCGCACGCTGGCGGCCGGATGGAAGTGCTCCGGCTTCCTCCGCGAGGCGGATGGGATCGGCGGAGAGCAGGAGATCGGAAAGACGGACGGCGCTGGGATCGAGTTCGAGCGCTTTCGATGAGCCGATGACTTCATCGCGGGCGGCAACGAGTTGCAGCGCCTGTCCGAGTTGGACGCGGGCGGCCTTTTTCGCGCCTTCATCAATGTCGCTGAGGAGACGTTTGAGTGAATCCGCATCGTTTTCGAAAGCACCGATGTCGGCGGCGATCGCTTCGAGAGCGCGGATCATGCCCTTGATGTCGCGGGCGGCTTCAAAATCAGAGACGAGCGCCTGAGCCGGGCTGCGGTCGCCGACACGAAGCACGATCGGCTCGGTGCGTTTTTGCGGGACCACGGCGAGGCGGCTCTCACGCAGGGATTTTTTCGTGGCATCCCACCATTTTTTGAACGTCGGCTCGGGGATGACGGCACCGGAGAGCTCTTTTTCCAACGCATCGCCGGTCATGCTGCCGCCGTGGCTTTGGAGGAGGTGGACGACGAGGGCGATTGGATCGCTCTTCGAAAGGGTGCGGAGTTCCTCCAGTTGCTCGATCTTCTTGGCGCGGAAGTCGTCCGCGGGAATCCATTCGGTCTTTTGGAACGCAAATTGCAGTTCCATCGCTTGGCCGGTGGATTTTTCGAAGTCGATGGTGACTTTTTTTGCAGGAAGATCCCAGTCGGTCACCTTACCGGCGCCGAAGGATTTATGAATACAAAAGTTTCCGGGAGCCAATTGAGAAAGGCGCTCGCCGACCGGTTTGGGAATGCGGCCGGCCTCAACCAGCTTCGCCACGTCAGGATGCATGCGGCGGAAGATGGGAAGCCCAGTAAAAAAACGCAAGGCAATCCAATGATAAATCTACCAAGGTCGTGAAATCAGGGCTTCACGGCCGCCGGAGTTGTGATCCGGGGCTGCGGCTGGCGCTGTGGCATCATGTTCCCATCAAGCGCCTGATCGAGAGTCCGGCAGAGAACCAGAATCCTGCTGCGCCAGCTTTCCGGCACCTGCTCGAGTTTGTTATCGTTGGCCAGCTCACCTTGGAAAACCACTTCGTCCTTCAGGCCGTTGATTTTCACTTGGTAAATCCCGCCATCGCGGCTGACCACCGCCGTGCCTTCATCGGCGGATGAAAAACTGGCGCTTTTCCCGGCCACATTGACCACCCGCAGCGGACCGTTTCCTGTGGCGGGAACCGATGCCGCTTCGACCAGTCCACTCGGGGAGGGCTTTTTCAGCACTGGCGAGCCGGAAAAGTCGCTCATAGGCATCATCAGAATCTCCTCACGGGGCTCGGAAATCCGAACGACCATCCCGGTTTGCTCGTCGCGCACGTTGTTTTCCTGCACCGCCTTGAGCCTTAGGGAATGCATGGCCGCTCCTTCCGAATCCTCCCGCCAGCCGTCATCGGTCACGGATTCGATCCTGTCGGATTCACTGACGAAAACAAATCCCTGCCCGGAGTCCGCAGGCGACGCCTGAACCATGCGCGAGTCCGATGTCCCACGTATGATTGGAAAAACAGCACACAGCGCACCGATCGCCGCCGCGATGCCGCCACCGATCAGGCTGCGAGCGATCCAATTTCCTGACGATATCGGGACGACAGTTTCGGGCTCCGAGCCCGCGAGTTCGTCGATCATCTCCTCGATCTCAAGCTGGCAATCCTCGCTCAATGCCGGCGGCATCAGGCGGGCGAGTGCGGCTTCGACAGCGTCAGTTTGCATGGCGGCGGTCCTCCTTCACGCGGCGCAGTTCATGCGCCAGTTGTTCCAGTGCGTAGCGGTATCTCGATGCTGCCGTGTTCGGCGAAATCGCGAGTGTCTCGGAAATTTGTAAAAACGTCAGCCCGCCCCAGAATTTCATCACCACCACCTCACGGAGTTTCTGGCTGAGATTCTGGACCGCTTCCCGCAGAACGACGGCTTCCTCATCCTCTTCCAGCACCGGATCAAGCCAGACGTCTTGGAAATCGTTGAGATAAATGATGGACTCCTCGCGCTTCCGGCGGCGGGATTCGCTGCGGTGGTGGTTCAGTCCACAAAAACGGATGGTCGAGAAAACGAGCGGCAGATCCGGTGGCTCCCCACCCTTTTCCGCCTGGTGGTGCCACATCCGAAGAATCGCCTCTTGAACGAGATCTTCCGCATCCTGGCGGCAGTTTGACCAGCCACGTGCGAAAAGAAGCAGGCGGGGACCGTTTTCGGCCAGCCACTTTTTCCACTGTTGTGCGGGAGAACTCATTCTTCAGGGAGGGAAATGCCCCCGGCGGAGGCTTTTGTCTGCAAAAACCTCTCCTCCCGGGAAAAGTCGCGAAATCAGTCGAGGAAACGGATTTTTCCGGGAACCGGCGTGCGCCCCATGGCCATTTCCGCGTGCTGCTCATCGGTGCAGGAGGAATTGATCGGCGCGTCGGGCGCACTGTCGCTCGGGGTGAGGTAGCTGTTCTCGATCAGCCATTTTTCCACTTCCTCGCCGCTGATGTCCGGCAGCATGTTGCCGTCGATCTCAACGCAGGGCGAAAGCGATTGCCCGCTGCGCTGCTCCATCTCCCAGCGGAAAGCGGGATTCTTGATGATGTCCTTCTCTTCAAATGGCAGGTCGTATTTCCGCATGATCGCGCGGACGCCTTCGCTCCAGCCGCAGAAGGTTTTGAGATAGGCAGTGATTTTCGGAGTGTTGGTCATGGGTAGGATGATAATTTGCAAAACCGGGATCGCAAGCGTCGATGCGCGGGGACCTTGATACAGGCATTTCTTGCTCGTTTCCCATCACTCCGCCGGCAACTCCGCCAGCGACTTCTCGAAATACCTGATCCCCGCGTCATCGAATTCAGGCGAAAGTTTCATCATCTCCGGCCGCTGCTGAAACCAACGCGCCAGCACGAGCGACAGTTCATAAGCCTTCCTCTCCGTCCGAACCTCGCCGCCCTTGAATCCGTCATGCTCCCATTTCGTGCTGATGGATATTGCCACCGGTGATTTTGAAACATTCAGATAGATACCCTTGAATTCCCCGCGATCGCTTTTCAGCCATGTGTCCTGACTTTCCGAGCTGTGAATCCCGGCGAACCGATCCATCTGCGTCGGCTGGTAGCTTCCCGAAAAACCCTTGTCGCGGAGCACATTCCGGAGATCCGCATCCACCACCGCGCAATCCTGCGGACTCTTCGCATGGAAATTCGCGCCGCTGAAACTCACCGACCGATAGCCGGAATGCTGGCTGACAAAAAATATCCCCACCCCGCCCGCTACCAGCACGGTCAGCATCGCAAGCGCGGGAGAACTTTGTGAAACGCCGGAAACATTCACCGCCAGTTCCCCCTTCACGCGCCAGATCACATGCTGGATCATCAGAACCGTCAGTATCATTGCTATCGCAGTCACGACCACCACAGCCCCGGATGCATCATCCAGAGGCTTCGCCAACAAGCGTGGATAGAACGCGAACAGCGCCGAGAGCACTACAAAAGCCATCCGTCGCCTCGTCAGACGTTGCACCAGATCCGCCCTCTGCGCGGTCGCGGCGAAGGCAATCATTCCGCCCAACAGAAACCAAAGTCCGCCGCACTGGATGGCCTGCACCAGATAGCCGAAACCGGTCGATCGCGCGCCCAGATACCACTCAGGCACCACCGACAGCACTGCCAGCACCGCCCAGAAGATCCGCGCCACCGCAAATCGCCCCGACAAGCCATCGAGCCCACTGCAGCCGATCACCAGCAGCGCGTAGCCGACGACGTCCGGCAGAATATCCACACCGCCGATCCGGATGGAGAAATACGCGAACGCTGCGCCCCATAAAATAAAACGGAATCGTGATGAGATGCTCATGATTTTTGAACCCGAACACTCTGCCCGCCAGAAACCTTCCTGAAAAGCAAATTCGCCGTTAGGACCGGCGCGCCAAGTCATGACGGCTGTCCGCGAGCCTAGCAGCCTGTCGAACTTTTGAGTTTTTTGGGGACGTGTCGATATGCAGGCATCCGCAGGCGGGACGCCACCGCAGGTTGTGGGTTCCGGATTGGCAATCGCCGCAAATTCAAACAGTTGTTTGATCTCTCTCTGGCGATGCTATGTTTCGCATGGC
>Ga0209512_1000447_pt1 | contig 68136 bp, 58 predicted proteins | sample frozenSSSSmetaG_FD_184142 | JGI IMG/M metagenome (GOLD analysis project Ga0209512, IMG submission 184142) | Glacier valley bacterial and archeal communities from Borup Fiord, Nunavut, Canada, to study Microbial Dark Matter (Phase II) -... | ecosystem: Environmental > Aquatic > Freshwater > Ice >...
ATTGATGTATGACAAATCAGGATTCTGAATTTTGATTGAAATAAAATCAGAAAGTAGAAATGAAAGCTTAGAAAGAACCAGAATTTAAAATTATGTTCGTAGTCTCAATTAAAAAATTATTATAAATCTGTCAAGCTAATTCAGGACAAGTCAGTTGACATACGGCTTCATATTTTTGTCATCATTTATCTAACGACTTCCATCGTCCATCTGACGACTTCCATCGTCCATCTAACGATTGACATCGTCCATCTAACGACTTCCATCGTCCATCTGAAGACTTACATCGTCCATCTAACGACTTACATCGTCCATCTAACGACTTACATCGTCCATCTAACGACCGACATCGTCCATCTGATTAACAAAACTGACAATCCTGACAGTTACATCGTCCATCTGATTAACAAAACTGACAATCCTGTCAGTTACATCGGGCATCGGACGGACGGAAGCAAACTTACGGCAAGCGCGATGAATTATTTCAAAGAATAAATCGTAAATTTATTTGATCAGAATATTGTCCGGCACGGGCTTTACGTGCATCTGTAGGTGTCTGTAGTTGTACCGGAATAGAAAGTTTTTTATTTTATAGTAAGCCTTTTTAATCTAATGAACCTTTATGTATGTAAATACGATTGCAAATATAAATATGTTTTTTTAAATAACTAATGCAAAAAATTAATTTCCGATATATTTAACTTTATTTATGATTTTTACTATCAAAACGGCTTTTAATTGTCCGGTTATACTCCATGCAACATAGTGGATCGTTCAGGATGAATGTAATGTATCCCGTAACTACCTGAGGCAGACAGGCAGGCTGAAATTGATAAGTAAACTTACAAGACTCCTTTAATCTGGTGTAAATTTTATAAATCACTCAGCTCCTGACCTCCCCTAACCCCTCCAAGGAGGACATAGCCGTCAAGCTAAGGAATTTTATTTTTGTAAAAACTTAGATTTCGGGCTGAAAGCCCTTTATAACTTAGCCCAATGGCAACGTCCTGAAAGGACAGCGCCTTGGGTTAAATTAAGAAATACAATTTGCGCCCTGAAAGGGCAATATATTGGAATATTGCTATAATTATCATTATGTTGCCCTTTCAGGGCGAAGAACCTAATTTGTATAACTTTCCCAAGGTGTCACCCTTTCAGGGTTTTACCTTGGGCTAGAATATACCAAACTTTCAGTCTTTTAATTCCTTAGCTTGACGGCAATGCTCCTTGGAGGGGTTAGGGGAAGTCAGGGATTATCTTTAAAATAGAAGTTGTATCTTAAGATTAAGCTTCTCTTTCTTTTATTTTTTGCAAAAAAAATAAAAGCTATGTGTTTCTATGTCTTATATCCAATATTGACCTTATGAATGACTATGTGTAACTCCTATATAACTCTTTTTAATTCGCTGATAATCAAACTTTATATTTAATCGATAAATAAGGGAAAAGATTTGGTGCAATCAAGTTTCTATTATAAAATAAGACTTCAACCGCCCCAAGCCCCTAAAGGGGATGTAATATTACAACCGTCTCCTAAAACAGCGCTTTATTGAGAATCGTCTCGAATACCACTCTTTACATCCCCTTTAGGGGCTTGGGGCGGTATAATGCTGATTACGAATTATTTTCAGTTTATTTCTTTTTTTTTCCCTTAGTAGCCAGGAATAAGAAAATGTCTTAACCCTTATTCCCTTATTGAAATCCAATCCCAATTCTGCAGATCTTTAAGTTATCTGTTTTTATATTGGAGTGTTCACACTACAGGGAACTATGTGTCAATAATTTTATAATATAGCCCACCTTAAATATTCTAGAGACAAATTCGTACTCTGTGCCCCCGGCTTTCCTGTAAAAAACAAAAATCCCATACCTGATTTTTAAACAGATATGGGATATTAATCAAAATTTAAAATCTCTGACGGGCAAGAAATATTGGAATAATCCTTCTTACTATTCCCGCATTATTGCATTAGCCTGAATTATTACACATCAATAGATGAAACTTCCACCAACAGTTCGTCTTTCATAATAGATTGCCCCTGAATAACATGAATTTTTTGTATCACACCATTGCAGGTAGCGGTAATCTCATTCTGCATTTTCATCGCTTCCAGGCTCAGGATAGGTTCTCCAACATTCACCAAATCACCTTCCGCGAGAAAAATATCAACAATCTTACCGGGCATAGGTGAAATGATATTATTCTCATCATTTGACTTACCATCCTTATCAATCATTCCATGCCGGATATACGAAAAAATGGATTCCAGACTGAATTTGTATTCTACCCCGTTAACTTTTATGATGGCTTTGTTCTGATCGCGGGAAACTAACTCGCAGTTATAGCGTTTGTTATTCCACTCAAAGGAATATTGATAATCCTGATGTTCAATGAAATTAATATCCAGTTCAACGCCATCGATTACTGGTTTTGATTCCTTGGGAAGATAAATTTTAAACCGTTTCCCATTTTCGCGCATGGCAATAAAAAGTCTCGAAGCGTCTCTTTTATAGATATATGATGTTCCCATAATTTTGTTTGTTTAATGATCCTCAAAACCCCTGAAGGGATTGGGTTTATTAATTTATCCTTTTATTTAAAACCCAGACATTTAAAGATTCGTTTCTGGAAATAGGTGATTCTGAAGCAATTTGTAAATACTCGGTTCCGTAAATGATGGTAGCAGCCAGTGCTCCTATTAATTCATCCTCCTCGGTTTCCAACATTTCAGGGGTAAAATACTGATCAACCCATCGTGTAGTATATCGGGTGGAAGTGAATTCAGGATGTTGCAATACTGCGCGACAAAAGGGCACTGTCGTTTTTAGCCCCATAAGGCCAAAATCCTGTAATGCTTCCAATGTCTTCGCGATAACATCCGGTCTGTCTTTGCCGTGTACAATTATTTTTGCGATCATGGAATCGAAATAGGGCGTAACAACCGATCCGTTCTGAACACCGGTTTCAATCCGGATATGCTCACCCTTGGGGAAACGTATTTTTTCAATAAATCCGGTCTGCGGACTAAACCTGTTTTGCGGATCTTCTGTGTTCACACGACATTCGATCGCCCAACCGGTAGCTTTAATATTTTCCTGCGAGAGTGTCAATACTTCGCCCAGCGCTATTTTTATTTGCCAGTCAACCAAATCTACACCTGTAACCATTTCGGTAACCGGATGCTCTACCTGAATCCGGGTATTCATTTCCATAAAATAGAATGAACCGTCTTCGTCCAGAATAAATTCAATTGTTCCTGCCGAAAAGTACCCGATTGATTTTGAAAATTTCACGGCCATATCACCCATTTGCTTCCGCATCTTGGGTGAAATGCTGGCTGAAGGTGCCTCTTCCATTATTTTCTGGTGTTTGCGCTGCAAGGAACATTCACGTTCGCCCAAATGGACAACATTTCCATGCTTATCACCTAAAATCTGAAACTCCAGATGTTTTGGATTGATAAGATATTTTTCTACAAAAAGGTCACCATTTCCAAAAGCAGCCACTGCTTCATCATAGGCCGATTTAAAAAGCCGTTCCATTGTTTCCGGTTTTTCCACAATGCGCATGCCCCGGCCACCACCACCGGCAGAAGCTTTTAGCAGGACAGGATACCCGATTTTTTTGGCATATTCTATTGCAACCTGAGCATCTACAACTGCACCATCACTTCCCGGAACCAAGGGTAATCCTGACTCTATCGCCATTTTTTTTGCGATGGTTTTAATACCCATATTGCGGATTAATTCGGGCGAAGGACCAACGAAATTCAGACCATTTTCTTCGCAAAGCGCTGCAAAATCGGGATTTTCGGATAAAAAGCCATAACCCGGATGAATCAAATCAATCTGATGTTCTAAAGCAAGACTTACAATTCGTGCTGCATCCAGAAATATCGGCTTTTCATTCAAAGCATCCTTGGCATGAATTATTTCGTCGGCATATTTCAGGTATAATGCATCGGGTTCCTTATCGCTTTGAAGAACTACTGCTATCAAACCCAGCTTATGGGCGGAACGAATAATTCGGATAGCTATTTCACTCCGATTGGCAATTAAAATTCTCTTTTTCATTTGTTTTTCTTTTTGCTTAGTGAAGCATTTACTCCGGAAAATTGTAATTTGTAAATTAATAAATTATCAATTAAAGAGGCATATTGCCATGTTTTCTTTGCGGCTTGGCATATTGTTTATTGGACAAAACCTCAAAAGCTGTGATCAGGATTTTACGTGTAGCGGAAGGAATAATGACTTCATCTATTAATCCAAGTTCCTCTGCCTTATAAGGATTGGCAATTTCGCTCTTATATTTCTCGGTCAGAATTTTTTCCATTTCTTCTTTATTCTCAGCCTTGGCTAATTCTGTTCTGTGCACGATTTTAATTGCTCCTGCAGGTCCCATGACCGCAATTTCGGCGGTTGGCCAGGCAAAGTTAAAGTCACCACCGGTATTTTTACTGCTCATCACAATGTATGCTCCACCGTATGCTTTACGTGTAATAATTGTTATTTTAGGAACAGTGGCTTCGCAGAAAGCATACAATAATTTAGCACCGTTTCTGATAATCCCGCTGTGCTCCTGATCGGTTCCGGGTAAAAATCCGGGGACATCCTCCAGTATTAGTAATGGAATGTTATAGGCATCGCAAAAGCGCACAAAGCGGGCCCCTTTCACACTGGCGTTTATATCCAGCGTTCCTGCCATGGCTTTGGGTTGGTTTGCCACAATACCGATCGTTTTACCATCTAAACGGGCAAAACCAACCTGAATATTCTGTGCGTATTTCTCGTGTACTTCGAAGAAAGTATCTTTATCAACAATAATGTTGATAATCTCTTTCATGTCGTAAGGGCGGTTGCTGTCATCAGGAATAATCTTATCGAGAAATTCCTGTCGGGATTCGTAAAACTGTACGTTGTTCGCAATTGGAATCGGATCGAAATTGTTGGAAGGTAAATAAGACAATAATTTACGGACATACAGGATGGCATGTTCTTCATCGTCGTAAACAAAATGCGCAACTCCACTTTTCTGAGCATGCACATTACCACCACCTAAGGATTCCATATCAATGTCTTCGTTCAGAACCTCTTTCACAACATCGGGTCCTGTAACAAACATATAGGATGTTTGATTTGTCATGAAGATAAAGTCGGTCAACGCAGGTGAATAAACGGCACCACCGGCAGCAGGTCCCAGAATAACGCTGATTTGAGGTATAATTCCCGAAGAGCTGACATTATTTCTAAAAATAGTGGCATAAGCCGACAAGCTTTTTAAACCCTCCTGAATACGGGCACCACCCGAATCAATAAGACCGACAACGGGAGCACCAAGTTTTAATGCCATTTCCTGGACTTTGGCAATCTTCATGCCGTGGGCATAACCCAATGAACCTCCGAGCACCGTGAAATCCTGAGCATAGGCAAAAACGCTCCGCCCTTGTACCAAACCGCGTCCAACAACCACACCATCACCAAAAGATGATTTTTTTCCGGTCATCGTGTTTTGAGCAGGTTCTACAAAGGCATCTAATTCAAAAAAACTTCCTTCGTCAAATAATACGTTGATACGTTCACGTGCAGTTAATTTCCCTTTTAAATGTTGCTTGACAGCAGCATTGTCCTCCATAAGTTGCAAGGCTTTGAGTCGCTGCTCAAAAATTTCATTTTTATTCATTTTTTATCGTTCAATTAATGAAGATGAGATGGCAAAGATAATATATTAGTATTCAAAAAAAGCCACTTTTTCCAAAACTGCAACAATGACTTATTGTCCAACTTTGGATAAATGGCTATAATTCAGATAAATTTTGTTATGTTAAATTCAAATAATGAACACTTTTTACACAAAAATGTTGCACAGAACTTGATACTTTGAGCAGTTTCGGCATGTTTAATTGAAATTTTAACGGTTGAAACGGGCTACTAAAGTCTGAAATTGACCTTACGGCACCAAATAAAAAACCATCCATCTTCAGATGAACAGCACAGAGAAAATCAATGGCTTAATCTATATTGTTGAAAGACATAAATTTTTTGAATGGTATCTTTCAATTCAATATTTATGCAATTTATTAAAAGAACCACAATAGCAAAGCTACAACAATCAAAGCAGGAAGCATGTTCATTATCCTGAGTTTTTTTATTTCCAGAATATTAATTCCCAAACCTATCAGGAGAATACCTCCCACACTGGTCAGTCCCTGAATGATTTCCGGAGTGAAAAATGAACTTGCGTACATGGCCAGCAAGGTGATTCCACCCTGAAACAGCAACAAGGGTATAGCTGAAACAATAACGCCAAAACCAAATGCCGAAGCAAGTATTATGGACGAAAAGCCATCCATCAACGACTTGGTCAGCAATAAATCGGACGATCCTCCGGTTCCTTCCTGTATGGCACCCAAAATTGTCATGGAGCCTATACAGTACAGTAAAAAGGCAGTAATCAGACCTTCGGAGAATTTCTCGCTACCAATGCGGAACTTGCGTTTCAAATAATTACTTAGTTTCTCGGCTCCGGCTTCCAGGTTCATCCATTCGCCCAACAACGATCCGATTGCCAGGCTACTCACCACAATAAGAATATGTTGCATATTGTAAACCATACTGATGCCAATGGCTACAGTAAATAATCCAACAGCCTGAAAATAGATAGTCTTAATCCGTTCGGGCATGCTTTTATTCAGCATCATGCCTATTGTTCCGCCGGCTATAACTGCAGCGGCATTAACGAGTGTTCCAATCATTGTGTTTGCACAGGTAAACCTTTTTGGTTACCGGGGGTTTTGTTAGAAGTTATAAAAATTATTGAACCCAATTCCTACATCAAACCGACCGTTCGAAATGGATACAGGCTCGTTATGCATAAATGTTTTAAAATTAAAATACCCCGACAAAATGGTTTCAGACAGCACTTTATCGACATAGAGATTCTGAACACGTTTAAAATACAGTTTCCCCTGGAAAACGTCAAGTTTAAGTATTGTTGTATCTTTTATCAATGTTATGAAACAGTTGTCGGCCGTCAGATCAATTGTGCTGTCATTTAATGATACTAAATCGGGGTAATCGGCCGGAGAAAAGCCTATGATGGTAAATCTCAAGGTTACAATTTCTGAATCTAAAGTTCCTTTAAAACTAAGATTAAAAGTATCGGCATTTACAATGATTTTTGCCGGCAGGTCCGAGTCATTTGATACAAAAACTTCCCGGTCGATATATGCTCCAAAAGTATTGTAACCCCATTCGGAATAGACGGGTAATCCGGGATTCGTAATGTCTTCTATAAAAACCGATTTCTCCAGTTGATAGTCCTCGGAAGAACAACCGCTGATAATCAACAATAAAAGGAATAATGGAAGGACGATATATTTTTTCATATTAATTATTCTATTAAGATTAGAAAATCAGATTTGTGAACCGGAAGTCTGGAAATAAATTATTTAACGGGTACTTGTACCGAGAATTGAAAACCGCTGTAACTGTTAGGAACAACAATAGATGAATTATCAGGAGTCCTTATATAGGAAGGGAGAAATATTTCAAAATTATAGTTCACCCGATTCCTTTTCCCTATTTTTATACCAATAGAACTATAAACGGAGGAATAAATTGGATTTGGAGTCACACCCACATTTTCAAGAATCTCATTTTGATAAGTTTCCATGGGTTCATTCAGAAATTGAATGTCGGTTTTTGAGTTGAGTTTGAAATTAATTTCAGTTCCGGCTTTAAAATATAATCCAAAGGTTCTGCTTTGATAGAAAATATACCGGATCTCAAAGGGAAAACCCAGATAATCGTTGTCTTGCGATATATTGTTTATTCTAAAATATTCCGTATTATTTCCATCCACCTTATTTAATAAATAGAAATAATCACCTTCAGAAGCGGAATATTTAGCCATATTACTATTAATTCTTGTAAACCTTAATCCTGTAATTACACCTATCTTATTATAGGCGAAGGTAAATTCCGGTTTAATTCCAAAGTAGGCAATGGTCATATCAGTATAAAGACTATTACTGTTATAATCGGAATAATAGTAATTTGAGCCAACATCCTGCCGTACATTCCAATTCTTATTCAACTCACCCATTACAATACCTGAACCAACCTCAAAGTTTATTGCAAAGTTGTTCGAATCCTGCGACTGTACAGGTATTGCTTTTATACTCAGGAAAAAAATTAAAAATAAATAATTTCGTTTCATACACCGAAGAGTTGTTAGTTTGTACAGATTTACAGAATCATATCAAATAGCGTTACAAAAATACAATTTATTATCGATTTTTACACTTTAATAAAATAAAATTGGCTGAATTTCAATTAAGACATTCAGCCGGGTTATTTTATTCGGTAATGATTGTTCCCGAAACGATATGCTGTTTTAAAATTGCCTGATCAGAATAAACAATTTTATATTTTCTCATAAGTCACGAATATCAGCTCCGTAATGTTCATTTAATTTCTCCCACAAAAGGTTTTCGGCATATTCTGCTTCGAAGGTCTTTATTGGCAATCCATCTTCTCCAACCGGCAAGGGATTGTCAATCAGAACATGTTCTTATTTTTTTCAAATTCACGCACTATTTCACGACCTTTTGCTGTACTGATATCTATGTGAGCTGTAACTGTCATAATGTTGCTGTTTGAAAAGTTTATGCGAATATACAAACGACATTGGAAATTGATACACATACAAGCAAATAATTCGGATGAGATGATTTGAAAGTATAAAACCTTTGGCTCAATAATGTTTAAGGTGGAATATATTATTAAATTACAGGCACATAGATACACATAGTTATTCACTTTGCTAATATTGGAAACAAGACATAGAAACACATAGCTTTTATTTTTTTAGCAAAAAATAAAAGAAAAAGTAGCTTAATTGAAACATATGTAAGAAAATAACAAACCTGTTTTGCTATGTGTTCTTTTTTTATATGAGAACTATGCGCGTCTATGTGTGATTTTTACTTTGTGTTACTATGTGTCGATCTTTTTATTTTATTGAACCAGGTATATTTACCCACCATGTTTGTTATTGAGCCACCTTTTGAAATTCAACCAAAGCGTGTTTAGATCCTTCCTGAAAATAATAAATCTTCAGACCTCTATATAATCCTTTAACCCACAAATTCTTATTCATTCCGAAAAATCGCGTTTATATTTCCGCAGAAGTCCAAAATAATTCCGTATTTTAGCAGTCCGAAAAATCGAGTCCGGCTCGGCAAATCCAAACTGCATGAATTCATTTCTGTATCGCATAGCACAAGCCTTTTACAATCATCACGAGTCCGGTATCAGCGACTTTACTTTTGTTTTCCCCAACCGCCGTGCCGGTCTTTTCTTTCAACGATACATTTCCGAAATAGCCCAAAAACCGATCTTTTCACCCGAAATAGTTACCATCAACGAGTGTTTTAGTTCGGCCTCGCTCTGGCAATCCGCCGACAGGCTGAGCATGTTGTTCCGGTTATACCGTATTTATAAGGAACAAAGCAAAAACGACGAGACCTTCGATACTTTCGTGTTCTGGGGCGAGATGCTGCTTTCCGATTTCGAAGACATAGACAAATACCGTGTGGATGCCCGTCAGTTATTCACCAACATCACCGAACTCAAACAAATAGACCAACTCTTCAATGTTTTTTCCGAACGGCAGGTGGAAGCTATCCGCCAATTCTGGAACAACTTTGTACCGGTTGTAGAAGGCAAATCGCAGGAAGATTTCATTTCCACCTGGAAAATCCTGTTGCCCGTTTATGAACAATTCCGCGCAGAACTAATAGCCGAGAATACAGCTTCCGAAGGTATGATTTGCCGCAATGTTGCCGATCGTCTGGGCGCCAAAGAAACGATAACTGAATTCGAAAACAAACAATTTGTATTTATTGGCTTCAACGCCCTGAATCCCTGTGAACGAACACTTTTTGCCGAATTACAAAAACTTGGGCAGGCAGATTTTTACTGGGATTACGATGCTGCCGAACTCCGCGATGCAGACAATCAGGCTTCCCGTTTTTATGCTAATAACATCCATATTTTCCCATCGAAATATCCCATCGAAGTTATTGTTGAATCCTTGCAGGAGAAAGAAATTGAATTGATTGCCGTACCATCGGCCGTGGGGCAGGCCAAACAAACCTATGCCATTCTTAACCGCCTTTTTCCGCCCGAAGTACCGAACCTGAGCTGGATAAAAACCGCGGTGGTATTACCCGACGAAAGTTTGCTGGTTCCCCTGCTCCACTCCTTACCGGAGCAAATTGGAAAGGTTAACGTCACCATGGGATTTCCGCTTAAAGCCACTCCTGTTTCGGGATTGATCGATCATATTTTCGAGTTGCAAAGACGGATGCGGGTTTCTGGTGATCGGGTTTCGTTCTACCATCTGAATGTTTCGAATATTTTGAACCATCAATATATCAGCATGCTTTGCGGCGAAGATGCCAATGACATTCTTCGGGTTATGGCCGGGAATAACTGGATTTATATTGATGCCGAAGAATTGAAAAAGAATGCATTGCTGGCAGCTATATTTATCCCGCAAACCGATACAACTTTTTTCCTGGCCTACCTGCTTCACATACTTCGCAGCCTGCAATCGGGCTGGCAACAAGCTTCGGAAGATACCCAAAAATACCAGCTTGAATGCGATTTTCTGTATCAGTATTACGTCACCATCAATCGCATGGCCGACATACTGAAAGACAAACCCGTGGAAGTGGAAATGAATATCGACACGCTGGTTCGATTGACACGACAACTTACAGCGGGCATCACCATACCGTTTGTGGGCGAACCCTTGGATGGATTGCAAGTGATGGGCGTGCTCGAAACGCGTGGACTTGATTTTGAGAACCTGATCATTACGTCTTTCAACGAAGGCCTGTTTCCGCAAAAAAGCAATACGAATAGTTTTATTCCCTATAACCTGCGCCAGGGTTTTGACCTGCCAACCACCGAACATCAGGATGCCATCACGGCTTACAACTTCTACAGGTTGATTCACAGGGCGAATCGCATTTTCTTTCTGTACGATTCACGCAGCGAAGCCGGACAGACGGGTGAAGTCAGCCGTTTTATGCATCAGTTGTATTATCATTACGGTGTAACCTACCAGCGTAAAACAATTTCGTTCGATATTGCATTCGGAAGCCCGCAAGCCATTCAGATTGAAAAGACGCCGGCTGTGATGCAAAAACTTGAACGGTTTCTGCTGGAAGGAGATAGAATGCCGGCACTTTCGGCTTCCTCCATCAATACTTATATCGATTGTCCCCTGCAATTTTATCTCACCAAGGTGGAAGAAGTGGAGCAGGCGGACGAAGTAAAAGAAACCATCGAAGCCGATATGTTCGGAACCTTGTTTCACGCCGTTATGGAAAATCTGTACGAACCATTTAAAGGCAGAATCATGCAATCGGATGATTTTGACTTACTGATAAAGAACACCTTGCATATCGACCGGGAAATTGCAAGAGCCTTTTCAGAAAAATACTTCAAAAAGAAGAAAGATGTCATCGTAGCTTTGGAAGGTAACAACCTGCTGATCGGTACCGTGATCAGGAAATACATTTTACAGGTATTAAAGACGGACAAACAACATGCTCCGTTTCGTTATATCAATTCAGAAGACCGTTGCAGCATTCAGTATCCGATTCAAAACGGCAGTATGCTGGTTAATCTCAAAGGATTTATCGACCGTGTGGATGAAAAAGAGGGTCGTTTGCGCATACTCGATTACAAAACCGGAAGCGGCTCGCTGGAATTTAAAAACCTCGATGAAGTTTTTGAACACAACAAAGACAAACGGCCTAAGTTTGTATTACAGACCTTTTTGTACGGCATACTTTACAAACCAAAATCTGAAGGGAAAATAATGACTCCGGGAATATACTATATGCGTGATGTGTTTAAAGATGGCTTTGATACGGAGTTGCATTTTAAACCCGAGAAAAACATCAACGAAACAGTTACTGACTTCAATATTTACGAAGATGAATTCCGAACGCACTTAACGGATTGTCTGGAAGAAATTTTTAATCCTGAAATACCTTTTGTGCAAACCGAAAACGTAAAAATCTGTCAGTATTGTCCTTATGTGGGAGTTTGTAACCGGTAATCATTTGAAGATTTGAAAATATAATCATTTGAAAATTAAAGGAAACAATGTGCAATCCAATATTTTCAAATTTTCAAATCTGCTAATTTTCAAATCTGTTAATCTTCAAATTAAATCATGGAAATCGAAAGAAAATTTTTAGTCACAGGCGAATATAAATCATTGGCTTCGAAGAGTTACAGGATAGCTCAGGGGTATTTGTCATCGGCACCGGAACGAACGGTACGTATACGAATAAAGGCCGACAAGGGTTTTATAACCATCAAAGGCAAAAGCAATGCATCCGGTTTGAGCCGTTACGAATGGGAAAAAGAAATTCCTGTAGATGAAGCCAGGGAATTACTTCAGCTTTGCGAAAAGGGGATTATTGACAAGACACGCTATGAAGTGATTTTTGATCATAAAACCTTCGAAGTGGACGAATTTAGCGGCGAAAATGAAGGTTTAACAATGGCCGAACTGGAACTGGAAAGTGAAACCGAAAGCTTCGAAAAACCGGATTGGTTAGGAATTGAAGTAACAGGCGATAAACGCTATTATAATTCGCAATTAAGTTTAAATCCCTTCAAACACTGGAAAACGCAATCAAATGAATAATTGATAACTGATCAAATTGCAAATGTTTTAACTGTTTTGGAAAATAAAATCACAGGAATAAAGTATTTTTTCATCCCTGTATTTCGATTTCTATCCCCAATAGGGAAGTTTAATACCAATGTGATGGAGATTTCCCCACAGGTTTTGTAAAACGGTTTTTTAATACTTATTTTGCATTGAAAAAAAAAATTAAACCCGGATTATTATTGAAAACAGTTGAAAGTAATTTTAACTTATTAATTTGCAGCATTACAATCAAAAACTACATGAAAAGATATTTTTCTCTGATTACTTTGCTTTTTTGTATCAGTCTGTTGAGCCGGGCCGGCAACGAGCTTTTCCTGAAGAAAGAATTCATTTACAAGGGCGACACCCTGTTATACCGCGTACTTTTTCCCGTCAATTACGATAAAACAAAGTCCTATCCACTGGTAATTTTTCTTCATGGCTCCGGAGAACGTGGCAATGACAATGAAAAACAACTTGTTCACGGAAGTACACTGTTTACCGATTCTCTAAATCGCCTCAATTATCCCGCTATCGTCCTGTTCCCGCAATGTCCGGCTAATGATTCATGGATTACCCTTGATGAAAAACCCGATAATACATTCAGTTTTATTGACACCAGGAAATCCAGGAAGCCTTTGGAGCTAACTAAAAAATTAATAGACAGTTACAAAAAAACGGAGGCTGTTGATAGCAAAAGAATATATGTATTGGGGCTCTCACTCGGAGGTATGGGTACATATGATCTGATTTGCCGGTACCCGAAAATATTTGCTGCGGCAATACCGATATGCGGGGGAGTTAATATGGAAAGATTAAAAAAAATACGTAAAATGCCCATTCGTATTTATCATGGTGGAAGCGACAATGTAGTATCACCCGAATTTTCCAGAAATGCTTATATCGAATTAAAAGCAGACGGCTCGCAACGGGCAGAATACCTGGAATTTCCCGGCGTTGGTCACAACAGTTGGTCATCGGCATTTGCACAACCCGACTTTTTAAGTTGGCTATTTTCACAAAAGAAATGACACAATAATCAGCGTAAAAAATAAAAAAATTAGAAAAAAATCTTGTACGAAAAAAAAATAAAAACTGTATATTCAATCTTTTTTTAATCATTTTTAGTTACATTTGCGCGGCAATTTTAAATAAATATATAATGGCAAAATTAAAAGGAGCAATAGTAGTAAACATAGAACGATGTAAGGGCTGCAATTTATGCGTGGTAGCTTGCCCGTCAAAAGTATTGTTACTAAATAACGAAGCAAATTCGAAGGGATACAATTTTTCATTCATGGCTGACCCCGATTCCTGTGTTGGTTGTTCTGCCTGCGCGTTTGTTTGTCCGGATGCATGCATCACAGTATATAGGATCAAACTCTAAGTAATCGGAGTTTCTTTAATTTTAAAATAGTATCAATATTATGAGCAATTCAAAAAAAGAAAATAAGGAAGAAGTAAAACTGATGAAGGGTAACGAAGCCGTTGCCCATGCTGCCGTCCGTTGTGGATGTGATGGTTATTTCGGTTATCCTATCACACCACAATCCGAAATTATGGAAACGTTGATGGAGCTTGAGCCCTGGAACACAACCGGCATGGTGGTTTTACAGGCTGAAAGTGAAACAGCTTCCATTAACATGGTTTATGGAGCGGCAGGATGTGGTAAAAAGTCGATGACCAGCTCTTCAAGTCCTGGTGTAAGCTTAATGCAGGAAGGCATATCCTATCTTGCTGGTGCCGAACTGCCCTGCGTCATCGTGAATGTAATGCGTGGTGGCCCGGGATTGGGTACTATTCAACCAAGCCAGGCTGATTATTTTCAAACTGTGAAAGGCGGAGGTCACGGCGACTATAAAATGATTACCCTCGCTCCTGCCTCTGTTCAGGAAATGGCAGATCATACGGTAATGGCTTTCGATCTGGCTTTCAAATATCGCACACCCGCCATGGTTTTAGCCGACGGCGTGATTGGTCAGATGATGGAAAAAGTCATTTTACCTCCTTATCAACCCAGGATGACGGAAGAAGAAATTATTGAGAAATGTCCCTGGGCTACTTTAGGCAAACCGACTACCAGAAAACCCAATGTCATCACTTCATTAGCCCTGCTGGCCGAGGAAATGGAAGAAATAAACCTCCGATTACAGGCCCGGTATCGCGAGATAGAAAAAAATGAAGTTTTGTTCGAAGAATTCTCGTGTGAAGATGCAGAATACCTTATTGTAGCATTCGGAACCAGTGCCCGTGTGTGTCAAAAAGCAGTAGAAATGGCACGTGCCGAAGGAATTAAAGCCGGTTTGTTACGTCCCATTACCCTATACCCTTTCCCGACTGTGGTAATCAGTAACTATGCCGACAAAGTAAAAGGCATGCTTACTGTCGAAATGAGTGCAGGTCAAATGGTTGAAGATGTACGTTTGGCTGTAAATGGTCGTGTACCTGTTGAGTTTTACGGTCGCATGGGCGGTATTATTCCTTCGCCGGATGAAGTTTTTGAAGCATTGAAAACAAAAATAGTAAACCGATAAGATTAACTTCAATTTCCAATATCAATTGCATCATTCAATTGTAAATTGCAAATCGTAAATTGTAAATAAAATTATGACAACAAACGAAATAATTAATCCCGCCAATCTGATATATACCAAACCCAAAGTGATGAATGACGTGCCTATGCATTATTGCCCGGGCTGTAGTCATGGCGTAGTACATAAAATTATCGCCGAAATCATCGAAGAAATGGATATGCAGGATAAAACCATTGGTATTGCTCCTGTAGGTTGTGCCGTTTTTGCTTACAAATATCTCGATATTGACTGGCAACAGGCAGCACACGGACGAGCACCGGCGCTGGCAACAGCTGTAAAACGCTTACTTCCGGACCGTTTGGTATTTACTTATCAGGGCGATGGCGACTTAGCTGCTATCGGTACTGCAGAGACTATTCATGCTGCCAACCGTGGCGAAAATATCACCATAATTTTTATCAACAACGGGATTTATGGTATGACCGGTGGACAAATGGCACCAACCACCCTTTTAGGAATGAAATCAGCGACTTCACCCAAGGGGCGTACAGTTCCATTGAACGGGAATCCGCTTGATATAACCAAATTATTGGCACAGTTGGATGGAACCTGTTATGTCACACGTCAAAGTGTACACACGATAGCTACGGTGCGAAAAGCAAAAAAAGCCATTCGAAAGGCTTTCGAAAATTCCATGTTGAACAAAGGAACTTCGGTAGTCGAAATTGTTTCGACCTGTAACTCGGGTTGGAAACTATCGCCAGCCGATTCCAATGACTGGATGGTAGAAAACATGTTCCCGGCTTATCCGCAGGGCGATTTGAAAGACCTTTAAGAATTAACAATTTTATTATTTACAATTTACAATTTAAAGCATGAAAGAAGAAATAATAATTGCCGGTTTTGGTGGTCAGGGTGTTCTGTCGATGGGAAAAATACTCGCCTATTCGGGTTTAATGCAAGGTCAGGAAGTGAGCTGGATTCCATCATACGGACCAGAACAGCGTGGTGGAACTGCCAATGTTACCGTTATTCTAAGTGACGATCGTATCAGTTCACCGGTTCTGAGTAGTTACGACACAGCCATCGTTTTAAATCAGCCTTCGCTGGAAAAATTCGAAAGTAAAGTAAAACCCGGCGGTACATTGATTTTCGATGGAAATGGATTTAAAAAATTCCCGACACGCACCGATATCAATATTTACCGTATCGATGCTACTGAATACGCATATGCCAACAATGAATCGAAAACAATGAATATGATTATTCTGGGTGGATTACTCAAAATCCGTCCCATAGTACTTGTAGAAAACGTGCTCAAAGGATTGAAAAAATCACTTCCCGACCGCCATCATCATTTGATACCCGTAAATGAAAAAGCAATCCAGACCGGTATGGCTTTGATTAAGAAGTTGAATTAGGGTGATGGTTGATTAGTTGATTGGTTAATTGGTTGATTTGGTTTGAAGGGTTTGAAAGGTTTGAAAGGTTTGAAAAGTTTAGTGTTTCGCGTTCCGGATCTTTTGCCTTTGTTCTTTGTTCTTTGTTCTTTATTCTTTGTTCTTTGTTCTTTATTCTTTGTTCTTTATTGATTCAGACAAAATATAAAAGTAAAAACGCTGCAAACATTTAAGTTTGCAGCGTTTTTTTACTTTTATAAGAAAGCTGTCTTCAATTGTAAACCTGCCTGCCGCAGGCAAGTTGTAAATGATTAAATTGTAAATATATTGAATTGTAAATGATTAAATCGTAAATATATTTTAATCCTTGACAGTTTTCACCACCACCCAGTTGTTTTTTTCTTTATAATACATCAATTTCAATCCGTTCCGGTTAGCTTCCGCTTCTATCAACGGAATATCTTCGACATAGAAACCACTCATATACAATTCACCACCACCCGTCAAACATGCTGCATATTGTTCCATATCAGCCAATAGGATATTCCGGTTGATATTGGCCAGAACAATGTCAAAATGCAAACCTTCGAGCAATTCGGCGCCACCCAACCGTACATCAATACCCGTAATATTATTTACAGCAATATTCTCAATAGAATTTTCGGTACACCAGGTATCAATATCAATCGCCACAATATCTTTAGCACCACGCATAGCAGCCAGAATGGCCAATACTGCTGTTCCACAACCCATATCGAGCAAAGTTTTACCTTCTAATTCCATAAGCAGCAATTCGGCAATCACTAAACTGGTTGTCTCGTGATGACCGGTTCCGAAAGCCATCTTGGGGTCAATCACAATATCGTAGGTCGCTTTTGGGACATTTTTGTGAAACGAACTATGTATTACACAATCATTTCCGATAATAATGGGTTGGAAATAATTTTTTTCCCATTCTTCATTCCAGTTTTTCGATTCTATTTGTGTAACTTTGTAGTCGATAGAAGCTTCAAAGGGAAAATCGGCTAATATATTTTTTAAAATCGATTCATCAAATGATTTTACCGGAATATATGCAGCCAGGCCTTCTTCGGAAGGAACAAAAGTATCAAAACCTATTTCACCTAACTGTGAAGCCAGGACATCTGAAATATATTCTTCAAATGGTTCGATAATAAAATTTATTTCAATGTAATCCATGTTGTTTGAGATTTTATGATTATTGATTTATAAAAAAAAGATCAAATTAATTGGCTTTTTAATGTAACATTTGAAAACTAATTTCGACTTACAAAAGTACATTTTTTTTGAGACTTTTCACTGATTTTGAAATTATAGATACTTTAAATTCCAGAACACCTGAAACGGTGTATTTGATGGCACGATTCTTGTTGAATTATTAATACAAAAACAACCACAACTGACTAAACTATAGGAGGTATTATTATGAAACGATCCACATTTATTATCATGTTGACTTTACTTATTCCGCTTGCCGGTATAAGTCAATCAAAAGCAGCATTTATCGACGACATTTATTTCACGCCGGATGATGCGAAAGTCATACAAAAAGAGCTTGTTAAGAAGCCAAAACCCAATTATAAAAACGGTGCAAAAGAAATCATATACATCGAACGTGCTTATCAGGATGAAAATGCTGTGCCTGACTCTGCAATTGTTTTAGGACAGGCTAACGACAGCACTGAATATAACGAAGAAGAGGGAGCATATCTGAATGAATTTAACGGAAGTGAATCCGATTTAGAATATGCCGCACGTATTCGCCGTTTTCACAGCCCAAAATACACTGTTTTTATCAGTGATCCAAACTATAACGACATTTATTTCTTAAACAGCAGCGACTGGAATGTTTATATTGATGGGGCATACGCTTATGTGACACCAACCTGGACAAATCCATACTGGTGGGATTACAACTACAGCCCTTACGGATATAACGGCTGGGGCTGGGGAAGCTATTACCCCGGATATTACGGCTGGAATAACTATCCATGGGGTTTCAATAACTATTATGGATATGGAGGATTTGGCTTCGGTGGTTATTACGGATACGGTGGCTATGGCGGATACTATGGTTACGGAGGATACGGCGGTTACTATGGTTACGGTGGCTATGGCGGATACTATGGATACGGTGGTTATGGTGGATATGGTGGATACGGAGGTTATTGGGGAGATTCATATTCCTACTCCAGACCAAATTCAAAACACAATGAAGGAAACCGACGGGATGCGGCCATCAATGGAACCAGTCGTCTTGGCGGATCAGGCTCTTCAGCATCAACAAGATCAAGCCTTGTAGGTGGAGGTTACAATTCTGTTTCGTCCCGCAATCCTTACGCTACTGTTAGCAGAAGTGGTTCACGCGGTGAAACCTCAACTGTAAACGGTACTGAGACACGATCAACCCGATCAAGCTATACTGGTACAACAAGATCCATTCCTACAAACGCAAACGGGATTGGTGTCGTACGAAACAGTGGCACACGTAATACAAGTAACTTTAATCAGGGTACTACTGTTAGAGGAACCAGTAACATTTTGAACAGAACCGGTTCTTCCAATATAAATACACGTCCACGGACAGCAACAACTACAAACACATACACAAATCCATCAGTAAATACGAACCGTTCAGTAAACACCAATACTTCACGGGGAAGTTACTCTACACCGGCTACAACCCGGAGTACCAACAGTACACCGACTTATTCTACCGGCACACCAACCCGGAGTTCTTATTCTACTTCTTCAAGTGCACCAACCCGCAGCTCAGGAACAAGCGTAAGTACACCAAGTAGCACACGTAGCAGTAGTAGTAGCAGCAGTAGTCCGAGCTACAACAGCGGCAGCTCTTACTCAGGTGGCAGTAGCAGCTCTTCGGGCAGCAGTTCAAGCAGCAGTGGCGGAGGTGGCGGAGGATCACGCAGTTCAGGTGTAAGTTCAAGTGGCGGACGGAGATAATTTCAGAAAACAGTTAACACGAATCAGTTATCAGGAAAGAAGTTGTTTAAATTATTATATATCAATATTAGCATTATTGACTAAATAAAACACAGAATATGAAAAAGATAATTTTGGCTATGGCAGTGCTTTTCAATTGCACTTTTCTGATGGCTCAATCAGAAATAGACGCCTTAAAATATGTTCAAACCGACATTAACGGAACTGCCAGATACATGGGTATGGCCGGTGCTTTTGGGGCATTGGGCGGCGATGCATCGGCAATTAAAGACAATCCAGCAGGACTTGGAATTTACAGGAGCTCAGAAATAACCGGCACCATGAATTATATGATGCAAAACAGCACTTCAAACTGGAACGGAACCATTACGAACTCAGATGATCCTTATAAAACCGGATTCAATAATCTTTCATTTGTACTGGCATCTCCAAGCTGGCGATATGAAAATAAAACGACCGGCCTGGTAAGTTCCAACTGGTCATTTGGCTACAACCGGTTGAAGAATTTTAATCGGAGTGTGATTATTAAAAGTGATCAAATGGCTTCATCTATAACTAATTTCATGGGCTATTTTACAGGCGATATACAATATTATGATTTGATAGTCACTAACGACTATGAACCATACGACAATGAACAGGTTCCATGGATTTCGGTTATGGCTTATGAAGGTGGATTGCTAAAAGAATTTGTGAATGCAGACAGCTCAACGAATCATTGGGAATCGTTATTAAATCCGGGTGAAAAAGTCACACCTGCTTACACTATGAACGAAAAGGGATATATCGATGAATACTCCATCGGATGGGCCGGTAATTTCAGCAATATGTTTTATCTTGGAACAACCCTGAATTTTCAGAAATTAAATTACTCTTTATCCAGCAGCTATATCGAAGTATTTGAAGGACCTGGAGATATGAATTTGAACAATGACATTACTTCAACCGGTAGCGGGTTCAATCTGAATATTGGTGCCATTCTTCGTCCTACCGACTTATTACGTTTCGGATTTGCTTTGCATACACCAACCATTTACTCAATGCTTGATCATTATGAAGCTACTTTGGATTATGACAACGGAGATACCTATGGTAATCTGGGCACTCCTACCGATGGGCAGAATTATTTCCAGATTCAGGGTCCAATGCAACTTAATGTCAGTGGTGCTATTATTGTCGGGAAAAAGGGAATACTTAGTGCAGAATATGATTACCGAAACTATACGGGTACCCGGCTCATGAGCGAAGATGGAAGTACGCAGGCGTATAACAACGAAAACGAAAGAATGAATTTTAATTTAAATGATGGTCACACCCTTAAAATTGGTGGTGAATATAAATTGTCCGATAATTTTGCTTTACGCGCCGGTTATGCAATTACAACCAACTCTACAAAACCGGATGCAGAAAAAATCATGTTTGAAAATTCCACACGTACCGATACTGAATACTTTTTACACAACGGTACCAATTACATGACAGCCGGATTTGGATACCGTGAAGCTTCCTGGTTTATCGATTGTGCCTATGTACACCGTAGCCTTGACGAGTCATTTATGCCATACAATTCAAATCTTTTAGCAACTGATTTTGCTGTTACTCCTGCCTCTGTAATTACAACCACAAACAATGTACTGATTACTTTTGGATTCAAATTCTAATCAAAAAAAACCTCCGGTAATAACTACCGGAGTTTTTTTTGTTTAAAACTAACCTTTTTTTAAAAAATATTTCCTACATTTGTTTTTTGTAAACTAAAGAATAACCATAGTGTTGAAACTCGTCCCCGTTCGGGACGGGATTCATAATACAATAACATTAAACAAATCCAGGATGAAAAAAAGCTTTATGGCTATGGCAGTGCTGTTTAACTGTACATTAATCATGGCCCAAACAGAATTTGATGCATTAAAGTATGTTCAAACCGACATTAGCGGTACAGCCAGATACATGAGTATGGCAGGTGCTTTCGGTGCATTGGGCGGCGATGCCTCGGCTATTAAAGACAATCCTGCAGGTTTAGGAATTTATCGTCATTCTGAAGTTGTGGCTACTGCAGGATTATTGATGCAAAATACTACAGCAGAATGGAATCAGGCCACCAGTAACGATAAATTATTTAAACCCGGATTTAATAATTTTTCTGCTGTTTACACTTTACCCCTTAAGAAAGCTGAAGGAGAAACAAAAGGCTTCCTGAACGCTAACTTTTCATTATCCTACAACCGGCTTAAAAACTTTAACCGAAGTTTGAATATCAAAAGTGATATCGGAAGTTCATTTTCCTCTATAACTGATTACATAGCTGATTATACGGGTGGTGATATCAGTATCGCCGACTTAACCTCCACAGACAGTTACGACCCTTTTACTTCGGCCTCCATTCCCTGGATATCAATTCTTGCTTTCGATGGCGGATTAATTTCCGGTTATGATAATAATGGAACTATGTCATGGTCCTCCAATCTGGGTAACAGTGAAACGGTTACACCATCTTACAACCTGACAGAAAAGGGATTTATTGATGAATACTCAATCGGTTTTGCAGGAAACTACAGTAATTTTGTATATTTTGGAGCTGGGGTTAATATAAAATCAATCAATTATGCTGCTTACGGCAAATACAGCGAGATTTTTACAATTGGAGCCGGTGAAGGTGGAGGATTGGATCTGATGGATACCATTTCCACTAAAGGAACCGGTCTTAACTTCAACATTGGTACGATTATCCGTCCGCTTAAATTCTTACAGGTTGGCTTATCGTTCCAAACACCAAGTGTTTTTAAGCTTGAAAACAACTATAAATCCGGACTCAATTACAACTTCACAGAACAAGGTACCATTCAAACACCGGGTGGTATGAATAGCTACCAGCTTAAAAGCCCCATGCAACTGAATGCAAGTGCCGCTTTTATTTTAGAAAACAAGGGAATTCTAAGTTTAGAATATAATTACAGAAATTCCACCGGCACCCAATTGATGGATGAAAATGGAGTGAACGAAAGCTATAGTGTCGAAAACCAGCAAATGAAAGAGGTATTGAATGATATACAGACCATTAAAATTGGTGTAGAATATAATTTATCAGAAGATTTTTCTATCCGTGCAGGATATGCAATCAGCAGCACTGCCAATAATGCTGACTCAGTACGAACGGTACCGGCAAAAATCAGCCGCTCCAACATGCGCACTGACACCGAATACTTTTTTGAAAAGAGCACCAATTATATAACTGCAGGTTTTGGATATCATAAAGCAAAATGGTTTGTTGATTTTGCCTATATGAATAAAAGTACTGAACAAGCTTTCTTTCCGTACAATTCAAATACACTGGCTTTGAAGGTAGCATCCGCCAAAGTGATAACTAAAAACAACAACATAGTGCTGACATTTGGATACAAATTCTGAAAACGATTCAAAACCAAATAAATTCAATATTTCATAAAAGGTCGGCTGAAAAGTCGACCTTTTAATTTGTCAGGACTATTTTTCCGATCCAATTTATCACTTTGGCCTGTTAGCATATTCGCACATTCAGTTCTCTTGTCTATTTGCTTCAAAAAACGTACCTTTGCACCCTCAAACAGCAATATACTCATTACCCAATATTCACTACCCAGCACATGAGCTTACATTCCGAAATTAAACGTCGCCGTACTTTTGCCATTATCAGTCACCCCGATGCGGGAAAAACCACCCTGACCGAGAAACTATTACTTTTTGGGGGTGCAATTCACGTGGCTGGTGCCGTAAAATCGAATAAAATAAAGAAAACAGCCACATCGGACTGGATGGAAATTGAAAAGCAACGTGGTATTTCCGTGGCCACATCGGTTATGGGCTTTGAATACCGTAAATATAAAATCAATATCCTCGACACACCGGGTCACCAGGATTTTGCCGAAGATACGTACCGCACGTTAACAGCAGTCGACAGCGTTATTATTGTGGTAGATACCGCCAAAGGTGTGGAAGCACAAACACGTAAGCTGATGGAAGTTTGCCGTATGCGCAAAACTCCGGTTATCGTTTTTGTAAACAAAATGGACCGCGAGGGAAAAGATCCCTTCGACCTGCTCGATGAACTGGAAGCTGAACTGGGCATCAATGTGCGTCCGTTGAGTTGGCCCATCAACATGGGAATTACTTTCAAAGGTGTTTATAATATTTACAAACAAAACCTCGAACTCTATACACCAAACAGACAAACCATTAGCGAAACGGTTGCATTCTCTGATATCGAAAGTCCAGAACTGGAAAAATATGTTGGTGAACACGATGCAGACAAGCTTCGTGAAGATATGGAACTGATCAATGGTGTATATTCGGAATTTGATACAAAAAAATACCTGGCAGGTGAGCTGGCACCCGTTTTCTTCGGTAGTGCGCTGAATAATTTTGGTGTTAAGGAATTGCTCGATTGTTTCGTCGAAATAGCCCCTTCTCCCCGACCCATTCACACCCAGGAACGTGAAATAAATCCCTATGAAGAAGCCTTCTCGGGTTTTGTTTTTAAAATCCATGCCAACATGGATCCGAATCACCGGAGTTGTATTGCTTTTGTAAAAATATGTTCGGGAAAATTCGAGCGTAACGTGAACTACAAGCATATTCGTCACAATAAAATGATGCGTTTCTCCAGTCCTACGGCATTTATGGCGCAGAAAAAAGAAACGGTTGATGAAGCTTTTGCTGGTGATATCGTGGGTCTGCCCGACACCGGCAATTTTAAAATCGGTGATACGCTTACCTCAGGCGAAGGATTACACTTCAAAGGAATTCCAAGCTTTTCCCCCGAGATGTTTAAATATATCGAGAATGCCGATCCAATGAAGACAAAACAGTTGGATAAAGGTGTGAATCAGTTGATGGACGAAGGTGTGGCACAATTATTCGTGAACCAGTACAACGGACGGAAAATTATTGGAACGGTGGGGCAGCTTCAGTTTGAAGTTATTCAATACCGCTTGCTGCACGAGTACAATGCACAATGCCGCTGGGATCCTATTTCGTTGTACAAAGCGTGCTGGATAGAAAGCGACGACGCCGTGGAGCTCGACAACTTCAAAAAACGCAAAGCGCAATATATGGCCAAAGACAAAGAAGGACGCGACGTGTTCCTTGCCGATTCAGGCTACGTATTACAAATGGCGCAAAACGACTTTAAAAATATCAGGTTCCATTTTACGTCGGAATTTTAGGTTGGTTGACTGGTTATTGGTTAATTGGTTAATTGGGTTTGAAGAGTTTGAAAGGTTTGAAAAGTTTGAAAAGTTAATTAGTTGATTAGTTAATTGGTTAATTGGTTAATTGGGATTATTAAAGAGTCATTCTTCTATTCTTCCATTCTTCCATTTTTTCATTCTTTCATTTTACCATTCTTTCATTTTCAAATTGGCACATTTTCAAATTTTCAAATTCTTTCATTTTCAAATTCTTTCTAATTTCACTCTTTAAACCCCCTTTAGGGGGATTTGGGGTCTTTAAATTTAAATATTATGAATAAAGTTAAGAATCTTTTGATCTTGTTATTTGCCGGGCTAATTTTAGTTTATGTCTACATGCCGGTAATTAATTATGGCTTTTTTGGTTTTCCGTTTTTACTGATGTTACTGATTGTTTTATGGATAGTCCTGAATAATCTTACAAGCATCAACAACCTGGGTAATCAGCAGCAAATTCAGAGTCTGCCGAAATTACAATCGGCAAAAGTACCGGCTATACTGATCGCGGTAATATTCTTTTATATCACAGTTGTTCCGGCACTTACAACCCTTCCAATATTCAGAACCGACGATTACCGCAATCTGATCGGGAAAGTTGAAACAGGAAAGAACTTATCGACCCACATGTTACCTATTTCGTTGGAAAAGGTACGGGTGGTAGATCAATCACTGGCCCGAATCCTGGGTGACAAAGTACTCGGTTCCCAACCTGCTTTGGGAAGTCAGGTTGTATTGGGCGCATTTAATATTCAAAAAGTGAATAACGATTTGTATTGGGTGGCTCCGCTCCTGCATTCGGGATTTTTCAAATGGTTTAAGAATATTCAGGGAACCAACGGCTATGTGATGGTAAATGCCTGTAACGAGCGCGATGTGAAACTGGTTCAGGAAACCGGGGGAAAGAAGATTTACATTAAATATCAATCGGAAGCCTATTTCTTCGACAATCTGTACCGATACTTATATTTCCACGGTTACTGGACTGTTGGTTTAACCGATTATTCATTCGAGATTGATGATGCCGGCACTCCATACTGGGTTGTAACAAAATACAAGAAGACCATAGGTTTTCAGGGTGATGAAGCGCAGGGCGTTGTGGTGCTGAATGCGCAAACCGGAGATATAAAAGAATATAGCATTGCGAATGCTCCGGAATGGGTTGACAGGATTCAACCGGCTGAGTTTGTTGAAAAACAACTGAACGATTGGGGTGAATACGTGAAAGGTTACTGGAATTTTTCGAACGAAAATAAGTTGCAGATCACCGAGCAGGTTTCGATGGTTTATGGCGATGATAATAATGCTTACTGGTACACCGGTTTGACATCGGTAGGTGCTGACGAGGCAACAGTGGGTTTTGTGCTGGTAAATACCCGTACAAAAAAGGCAATCTGGTACAAACAAAGCGGTGCTACAGAATTCGCCGCTCAAAATTCGGCAAAAGGAAAAGTGCAGGAAAAGGGTTTTTCGGCTTCCTTACCCATTCCCTATAATATCAACAATATACCAACTTATGTCATGACCCTGAAAGACAATGGCGGGTTGGTGAAAATGTACGCCATGGTAGCCATCGAAGATTATACCATAGTAGGTGTAGGAAATACCTTGCGCGAAGCGTTGATGGCTTATAAAAACGCCTTTAATACCACAGGGAATAAGATCAACGCCAAAAGCGAAACTGAAAAACAAATACTGAATTCCATTATTACCAGAATAAACGGCGATGTGAAAAACGGAAACACGTACTATTATTTCACCCTGAAAAATAGTCCGAAAGTCTTTATCGGATCTTCACAAATATCCAATGATTTCCCCATTTCAAATATTGGCGATAGCGTGGCTGTATCGTTCGACAATGACAATCAGGATATCATCGATGTGTCATCTTTTAAAAATAAGAGTTTCGGGAAATAAAAACCTGAATATTAATTGTAAACGCGCAGTTTCCGGAGTATTCCGGAGGCTGCGCGTTTTTTGTTTCCGGTCTTTTAAGGGAAAACTAATAAATAATTATTTGAATTATTGTTTTTGTTACTGTAAGTGCGTATATTTGGAGCGAATAAATATTAAAATAAATATTATGAACAACAAAATCTTCTGTTTATTATTCCTTTTCATACTACTTCCATTTCAACATTCATCCGGAAATACGCCGGATAAAATAAAAGACCAGTTCCGGTTTCTGGAAATGGACATCACTCAAATTCAGCAGGGTTACAAAGACGGTACTTTTACAATAAAAGAAGTGGTACAGGCTTATTTGGACAGAATAAATGAGATAGATAAAAACGGTCCGGCACTTTATTCCATCATTATGGTAAATCCCGATGCCATTCAGATAGCGGAAGATTTAGACAAAGAAAGAAAGCAATCCAACATAACACGCGGACCACTTTTTGGCATTCCGGTGGTGTTAAAAGACAATTTAGATACCCACGACAAAATGCCTTGTACTGCAGGTTCCAGGGCATTGATACACTCTTATCCTCTGCAGGACAGCTTTGTGGCGAAACAATTACGGGCAGCCGGTGCCATTATCATTGCGAAATCCAACTTAAGTGAGTGGGCGAATTTTCGTGGGCAGTTATCAACCAGTGGTTGGAGCGGATTGGGCGGACAGACAAAGAATCCCTACGTGTTGAGCCGGAATCCCTGCGGTTCGAGTTCGGGTTCTGCTGTAGCAGTATCAGCAAATCTGACCATGATAGCCATTGGTACCGAAACAGATGGTTCCATTGTTTGCCCTTCACAAACCAATGGCATTGTGGGCATTAAACCAACCGTTGGGCTTATTAGCCGATTGGGAGTTATTCCTATTTCCTCCACCCAGGATACACCCGGTCCAATGTGTCGTTCAGTCCGTGATGCTGCCATCTGCCTTGGTGCGTTGGTTGGAGTTGATTCTGCCGATGTAAAAACGCTGGCCAGTCCGGGACATTTTTACAAAGATTACACGCAATTTTTAAAGACAGATGGCCTGAAAGGCAAGCGTATCGGATTGTATAAACCAGCTTACGGAATCAATTACAAAGTGGATACCTTAATGAACCGGGCAGTAGATTACCTTAAAAGTCAGGGAGCAGTAATTATTGAGCTAACCGAAATAACAAGCCCTCAGGTTGATAAGTATTCCCTTGAAATAATGCTTTATGAGTACAAAGATGGTTTGAATAAATATTTCCGGTCGCTTGGGCTGAAGGCACCTATCAAAAGCCTGGAGGATCTGATCGCTTTTAATAAAAGGGATTCGATAGAATTGCGTTATTTCAATCAATATTATCTGGAAGAGGCAAATAAAAAAGGTGATCTGAGTTCCAAAGCATACACCGAAGCACTTGCCGGTATGATGAAAGGCAGCCGCGAAGACGGAATAGACAAAGTGATGAACGAACACAAACTGGATGCCATCATTGCCCCTACCGGTAGCCCGGCATGGAAAACCGATCTGACCAATGGCGACAGTTTTCAGATCGGGACCTCCTCACCCGCAGCACAGGCGGGTTACCCCAATATTACAGTGCCCATGGGCTTTGTGGATGAATTACCGGTGGGTATTTCCTTCTTCGGTAGTGCATGGTGTGAACCTGTATTACTGGAAATTGCCTTTGCCTACGAGCAGGGCACCAAATACCGGAAGGCACCGGAGTTTATTAAGGAATAGGGGGTTCTTTTTCGTTTTAAAACAATAGACAACAAAAATCCCTCGTTAAGAAACGAGTCTTAGAATTGAGTAAATGCGCAGTTTCCGGAGTAATCCGGGGGGTGCGCATTTACTATTTTTGGTCATTTAATTTACTATCAGAAAAAAAAGCAAGTATATACTTTTTTGTGTTAAAACAAATATGTATATTTGAGGGCTAAAAATTATAAAAAAAAGCTGTATTTATCTCCCTGTTAAAGAGGATATTTTCCTAATAAATAGAATAAAGATATAAACTGGAAGATGAAATATTAAAAATTTCGTAAGTTCAATACCTTCTGATCCAATGTAAGTTCAAAGCATATTGAATCTAAAAAAGAAAGTAAAACCAACAAAATCAGACTATCAATTACATAAATAAAAGTATATGCTCCATTCAATTCTAAAAAAAATGCTGACGGCAGTATGTTTGCTATTGGTGCTGCAGACGGGTAATGCACAAATGAAGCTCGAAAACCGCATTGAGTTCGAACTAAAAAACGGTTACAGTAAAGAGATGATTTACAAATCGTTGAAAGGATATTTTGTGATGGAATCCAGGGCCGATAAGAAGGTCCAGAACACACTGGAAATAAAATATGATTTATACGACGGGGATTTGCAAGCGCTTAAAACTGCTTCGGTATTTATCCCTGCTGACATGCACGAAGATGCTGCATATAACGACGACACCTGCATTTACAAGATCTACCGGAACATTAAACGGGAGTTTATTTTGTCGCGCGTCAGGGTCGATGATCTGAGGACCTTTACGCAAAAGGGAAAGCTGCCTAAAGGTATCATCCTGATCGACATGAAGGTTGTGGGTACGAAGGCGTGGTTTGAGGCCCGGGCAAAAAATAAAACTTGCCTGATGCAAATTGACCTCAATAGCGGGAACAGTCAGGTGAGTGAATCCATTGATAAAAAATGGAATCGCAGAACCCGCATTGTCAATTACCAGTTGGCACCCAACTCGGGTGAGTTGCTTATGTTCGTAAATAAATATATAAAAAGGGGAATTTGCGAGCTCAGTCAGGTCAGAGTGAATGAAGCCTGCGAATTGTGCGACAATGTACAGCTTACCGGCACAGGGGATAAAGTAATATCGGCGGTTTCGGGCTGCCGCATTTCAGGCAGTAAAATGGTGTACACCGGAACCTATTCAGGGATAAACCCATCCATGTCCGAAGGTATGTTCTTTGCCGAAGCTGAAGATAAGAAAATGAACTTTATCAAATACATTAATTTTCTGGACATGGATAACTTTCTGTCGTATATGCCCGAAAAGAAACAGGAAAAGATACTTAAGAAAAAGAACCGTGCAGAAAACAAAGGCAAAGAGTTAACGATCAACTACAATATTGCCACACACGATATCATAATTATACCGGGCGGTTATCTGCTTGTGGGTGAAGCATACTATCCCACCTACTATAGCATGCCCTACACGACCACAAGCATGGTAAACGGAATGGTAATGACACGTACTTCTTATAATTCGGTATTCGACGGCTACAGATATACGCATGCATTTATCGCCCGGTTTTCAGATAAAGGTGAACTCATTTGGGATCAGTGTTTTGAAATGTATCCAGACATTAAGCCCATGTGCGTGAAACGCTTTATCCGTATCTCGGAAAAAACCGACAAAGACTTAGCTTTTGTGTTTGCATCGGGAAATCTTATGGTTTCTAAAATTATCGACTTCGATGGGAATATCGTTAAGGATATAAAGTCGGAACTGATTGCAACCGGCAAAGACAATGAAAAAACAAACTGGACCACTTCGAATGCTGATTACTGGTTTGGTAATAATTTCCTGGTTTACGGTTCGCAGCGGGTGAAAGACACCGAAGAAAAAAGTCGTCGCAAGGTGTTTTTTATAAATAAAATAAGTTTTTGAAAGTATTAACCTGTACAAAACTGATAGTAGTAAATTTGCTTTGCGCGGTTTTTACATTGCACAATAACCTAACAACATTAAAGCCATGTTAGAAATTGTTGATAAAATTACGATCAAAAGTACCCCTGATAAAGTTTACAATACCCTGGTCTTTTTCTTTCAAAGTACTGAGCACTATAAATTATGGCACAAGGATCATATTTCCTGCCGTTGGAAAAAAGGAAAGGATTTCTCCACCGGATCTATTCTTATTGCTAAAGAATATATTCACGGTACCATTTATAAATTAGGGTTCAGCATTATTAGATGCGAACAGAATAGTGGTTTTAAATACAAAATGCTTTTTCCTTTCTCAATTATCTGTTCCGGTGGATCTTTTAAAATGGTTTCAAAAGGGACAGATACTGAAATGCTTGCACAATTAAACTTTAGATTTGGTTTTCTCTTAAAAGTATTTTTTAAAAATACGATAGAATCTTTACAAAACCACATGAAAGAAGAAGGCCTTAATATAAAAGAAATGATTGAGAAAGGGCAAGTTAAATTGTAAGAATTTCTTCCGGTTAATTATTTTCTTAGAAAAATAACAATTATTCAAAAACTCTTTTATATCTTTGACGCTTAAAGTTATAGTCCTTTGGTGCGGTGGAATTACGGCAGTATTTATGAGTTTTATTTTTACAAAATTGCATTTCTGAAACAACCTTTTTCACGCTTATTCAACAGAAATCAGCGTAGCATTTGGAAAATTAATTTTTAAACGAACCTACCCTCATGGAAATTATCGAACTCCAACAAGTTACAAAAACCTTCGGCTCGGTTACTGCTGTCCATAACCTCGACCTGAAAGTACCGGCAGGCACTATTTACGGATTTATCGGACCGAACGGATCCGGGAAAACCACCACCATCCGTATGATCATGAACATCTTTTACCCCGACAGCGGTATTGTTTCCATTCATGGCAAACAACTTACTGATTCGCGCCTCGAACACGTGGGTTACCTGCCCGAAGACAGGGGACTGTATAAAAAGATGAAGGTATATGATGTACTGAAGTTTCATGCTGATCTGAAAAACACCAGGAATATCAAGACTGAGATTGAATACTGGTTGAAGAAACTGAATCTGTACGACAGGCTCAACGAAAAAGTGGAAACCCTGAGTAAGGGCATGACACAAAAATTGCAATTTATAGCTACTGTTATCGACCGGCCCGAGATCATCATTCTCGATGAGCCTTTCAGTGGCCTCGATCCTGTTAATGCCGAAATCCTGAAAGAATCGTTGCTCGAACTACAGAAAAACGGTGCGACCATCATTTTCAGCACGCACGATATGAATATGGCCGAAAAAATGTGCGACTATATCTTCATGATTCACAAAGGCCAAAAAGTGCTCGACGGAACCCTGCAAAGCATCCAGGACAAATACGGAAATGATACGGTCCGTTTGCAGACTGAAATGGGCGTCAGGGCTTTGACAGGTATACCGGGCATTGACAACATCAATGACTTTGGACAGATTCAGGAAATCAGACTCAAACCTGATACCGATGCACAGTCGATACTTGCGGGAGTTATGAAAAAAACAGCGGTGTTGAAATTTGAAATAACCAAACCTTCGTTGAACGATATTTTTATTCGAATTGCTGCACCCGAAAGAAAGGAGGAAAATCATGCGTGAAATTTTAATTATTGCCCTCAGGGAATATAAAGCTGCCGTAAAGACAAAAAGCTTTTTGATCGTTCTGATCCTCATGCCCGTATTGATGGGAGGCAGCACGGCAGTTTCTTTAATTTTCAGGAACAAGGTTGACACTTCCGATAAAAAGATGGTTGTCATTGACCATTCAGGGCTTTTTAGTGATGTGCTTCAACAAAGTGCGATACAGCGCAATAAATCGGAGATTTATAATGCGGAAACACACGAAAAAGTCAAACCTGCTTATCTGCTCGAATTCGTTCAGCCTGACGCGACTGATCCTGTGAAACAAAAGCTGGAACTTTCGAAGCGGGTAAAGTTAAAAGAACTGAGTGGTTTCATTGAAATTGGGCCTTCCGTTCTGCACCCCGATAAAGATCCGGGGAATGCATATGTACGGTTTTATTCAGAAAGTAATTTTCTGGATGATACAAGTGGTTGGTTTTCCAATCCGATAAATAACCACCTGCGGGAGCTTCGTATGGCTGACCTGCATCTATCCGCCGACAGCACGAAAGAATTATTCTACTGGACTAACATCGAGGGCATGGGATTATTGAAAATAAATGAAGACACCGGTGGTATTAAAGATGCTGAAAAGAGCAATGCGTTTCAATCAATATTGATTCCATATATTCTGGTGATGATGATGTTTATGATTGTGATGATGTCTTCCGCCCCCCTGCTCAACGCTGTGATGGAAGAAAAAATGGAAAAGATTGCGGAAGTATTACTGGCAACTGTAACGCCATTTCAATTTATGGCAGGCAAAATATTGGGAAGTATGTGCGTTTCGCTCACCACGGCAGCAATATATGTCACCGGAGGTGTTATCACTGCACAACGGTTGGGAGCTGGCGATATGATACCGTATCATCTTATTCCCTGGTTTTTCATTTACCTTATTTTCTTTTTAATCATGGCAGGCTCGGTGTATGCCGCGCTCGGATCGGCTTGCAACGACATCAAAGATGCCCAGAATGTAGCTTTTCCGGCCAATCTGCCCATGCTTTTACCACTTTTCGTGATATGGCCGGTTTTGCAGAGTCCAATGAGTGCCATGGCTACCTGGTTATCATTTTTCCCGCCCTTTACACCCATGCTTATGATCGTGCGTCAGGCCACACCGGTAACAATTCCTGCCTGGCAGCCTTATGTGGGATTATTGGGGGTGGTGATTTTCACAGCCATTTCTGTTTGGGTAGGTTCAAGGATATTCCGGACCGGCATTCTGATGCAGGGACAAAAACCCACGTTGACAAACCTGCTCAGGTATGCTTTTAAAAGTTAGAAATGCGTGTATTCACTGCAGGTTGAAGAGATACTTCAATCTGCTTTGAATCTGAGAATAATTTGTTATGATAAAATCAATCATTCATCTTTTCATTTAACTGCTATTTATTTCTTTAGTATTTTAAAAATGATTATTTTTAATAAACAGTTTTATAGTTTTGACGTTTAATGTTATAGTGATATGGTACGTCGGAATTTTGGTAATATATTTTCCTTCCAGTCTTTAAAAGTTGCAACACTAATGTAGCTGATTATGAAAAACTTTGCGGGCTTTTTTGCCGCTTTTTTAATTGGATCTTCTTTGTTTGCACAGGAAAAGAAAAGTGTTGAGGCACTTTACATTTCCACTCCGCTTACCATCGATGCGATACTCGATGAACCGGTTTATTCGCAGGTTAAGCCGGCAAAAGATTTTGTTCAGATTCAGCCTTACAACGGCAAACCCTCCTACCAACCCACTGAAGTTCATTTCTTTTACGACCAGTCGGCCATCTATGTGGGTGCCATGCTCTACGACAGTGCTCCCGACAGCATTTTCAATTACCTCACCGAACGTGACAATACCGGCATGGCTGATTATTTTGGCGTTTATATCGATCCCTATAACCAGGGACAGCTTGCCTATGGGTTTTTTATTAATCCGGCAGGGGTACAGGTGGATGTAAAAGCAGTGAAGAGTGATGGTGACAATGAAGATGGGAACTGGAATGCGGTATGGGAAAGTAAAACCCGCATCACCGATAAAGGCTGGGTGGTGGAATTACGCATTCCTTTCTCGGCTTTACGTTTTTCGGAAAAAACAGGAACCAACTGGGGGATGAATATGTTTCGTAATATCCGGCGACACAATTCAAATAATTCGTGGAACTTTATCGACCGGAACGTATCCGGATTTATTCATCAGCAAGGAGAATTGACAGGTATAAAGGATGTAAAACCTCCTGTCCGGCTTTCATTTAGTCCTTATCTGGCTACCTATTACGAAACTAAAAACAAAGGGGCATCTTCCGATTTTCTATACAAAGGCGGACTGGATTTGAAATACGGCATCAATGAAAGTTTTACCCTGGACATGATGCTTATCCCCGATTTCGGTCAGATACAGTCTGATGATAAACAACTTAATCTTACGCCTTATGAGCTCTATTACAGTGAGAAAAGACAATTCTTTACCGAAGGAACGGAGCTTTTTCAACGGGCAGGTATTTTTTATTCACGCCGGATTGGTGCAGCTCCCAAATTTTCAGGTAATATTTCGTTGGAGAATAACGAGATAATTGATTTTAATCCAAACGAAACGCAACTGATTAATGCCACCAAGGTTTCGGGAAGAACCAGAAAAGGTTGGGGAGTAGGGATGTTGAACGCTATGTCGATGACTTCGTATGCCGGCATACAGGATACACTTTCGGGAAATACCCGTAATGTGGCAGTACAACCCTTTACCAATTACAATGTAACAGTTATTGATAAATCGTTGAAAAACAACTCTTATATCAGCATTATCAACTCCAATGTATCCATGTTTGGAAATCCTTTCCGGGCGAATGTTACTGCTACTGACTTTCAATTGCGCGATAGTACGAAAACCTATGCCATTAAAGGTAAAGGAGCGGTGAGTTCCAGAGGCGATAGCATTTACGAAACTGGTTATTTTGGTTATCTGGGACTGGAAAAAAACAAAGGTCAGATACAATATGGCATTTCACAAAATCTGTACTCCGACAAATATAATCCCAATGACCTGGGATACCTGCAACGTAACAACCAACTCATGACAGAAGCCTATGTTTATTATCAGATTGTTGAACCTTTCTGGGTTATCAGGGAAACGAACGGTTATGTCTGGTGGGATTATTACAGAATGTATAATCCAAATACACTTTATGGCAATCAAACCGGATATAATGCCAATGTAACTTTTAAAAACAATTACAATATTAATGTAAACGGCGGATATTCAGGCGATTTAAATGACTATTATGAACCACGTGTGACGGGACGTTATTATATTAATCCGCATTATTTCTGGAATAATTTCAACCTGAATACCGACAACCGTAAGAATCTGAACTTTTATTTTCACTATGGAAACACCACGCATCCCTCGACCGATGAGTTTGCAAATTATGGTGATGCCGAAGCCAACCTTCGTATCGGACAACATTATGAGATAGAATATGAGTTTTCTTTCAACAGTACCATCAACGGAACCGGTTTTGTTGAAAAAAACAATTCTAACACAGCCATCATTTTTGCAAAACGAAATGTACATACTATCGAAAATATTGTTTCTACATCGTATGTTTTGAATAATAAAAGCAGTTTTAGTCTACGGGCACGGCATTATTGGTCGGGAGCAAAGAATAAAAGCTATTATTTATTGAATCCCAATGGCACCCTGACCGAAGATCCTACTTACACACAAAATAAAGATCAGAATTACAATGCATTCACGGTGGACATGATATTCCGCTGGAATTTCGCTCCAGGTTCGGAACTGGTTATGGCCTGGAAAAATGCAGCCTATGCAGTTCAGAATGAGGTTATCAATAATTATTGGGAAAATATGCGGGATACCTGGTTAAATCAATCGAACAGCCTGTCATTAAAAGTACTGTATTATATCGATTATAATAATCTGAAAAAGAAGAAAAAATAACATCATTGGATTCAGATAGATTGCAACAAATATGGTGAAGATATGGTAATGTTTGGAAGGTCTTCAATAAAAAACCAATAAATACCTGTCAAAATAGAGATTTTCAGATATAAAAGATCAATTTAGCATTAACTTTGATGATCTACTGAAAAACCGGGCTGCATAAGTTAGTAGTTGTGCGTCGTTAGTTTATAAATATAAGTTACTCACTACTTTTAAATCCATTCCGACTCTGTAAAATGCCGGGAAAATGTAAAAAACTTATAGTAAAGAGGAAATACAGATTTTAAATACAATTAAAAAACTATCCATGAAAAGACATTTGATTTTACTTTTTATTCTTGTTTCAATTTTCAACACGGCTAATGTCTTTTCTCAACCTATGGTTGGAAAAGCAGCTCCTGCAATTTCCGGTTTGAAAATGATAACCCAGGAACTACCTGATCTCGGAAATAAATATGTATATCTTGATTTCTGGGCGACTTATTCCGCACCGGAAGTTGCTTCTTTGTCCCATCTTAATTCATTGGCTCAAAGATACAAAGACAAAGTTGTTTTTCTGGCGGTTAGCGACGAGAACGAGGAAAAAGTACGCGGATTTCTCAATGAGAAACATTGGAATAATATATTTTTCGGTTTGGATATCGATCAGATTCTTAAAAAAAACTTTTCTATCGAGGAGATACCGGTTTTTTATTTAATTTCGCCTCAGAAAACCATTCTGGCTACCGGTAATTCGTATGGACTTTCGGATCACGACCTCGATTCTATCATCGTTTATAATGATACAACCGTACTTTTTAAACCAACCAAAATTGCGATTCCAATTGTCAACAAAAAAAAATGAAGTTGAATATGAATTCATTCCAAACAAACAACGCCATACTTCTTGAACTTTTAGAAGCATGGGAACCCCGCTTACAGGCATTGTCCGAAGATGTGATAACATACCGTCGCAATGCTCAGAATCGTACCATTAAACAAATTTTAGGTCATATGGTGGATTCAGCTTCGAACAATACGCACCGGATTGTTCATTTGCAATATCAGACCAGTCCGCTTGTTTACCCCGATTATGCCAACCTGGGAAATAACGACCGCTGGATAGCCATTCAAAATTATCAGGCAGAAAACTGGAACGATCTGGTTCAATTATGGAAATACACGAACCTGCACGTTATTCATGTTATCAACAATGTAAAACCGGAAAAACTGGACAATGTCTGGCTGTCGGCACTCAATGAAGAAGTCTCACTCCGCGATATGATAATCAATTATTTGAGTCATTTTGAGTTGCATCTGAGAGAGATTGAGGAATTGATAAACAGGAAATAAAAAATATGAAAAAATTTCTAAAATGGTTTACTGCGACAGCATTCATTATTATTGTGATATTAATAATTTTTGCAAATAATAGTATTGAAAAATCTACAAAGACTGAAGTTTACAGCTCTTTAAAATATATCCCTGCAAATCGTGTAGGATTGTTACTTGGAACTTCGAAAACACAGCGTTCAGGAAAACCAAATAAGTATTTCATTTACAGGATAGATGCCACCGTTCAGCTTTTTAATGCCCGGAAAATAAAATATGTGGTTATCAGTGGCGATAATAGCACCAAAAATTATAACGAAACACGAGACATGCATGATGAACTTGTAAAACGCGGTATGCCCGAAAACAGGATCTTTCTTGACTTTGCAGGTTTGCGAACGTTTGACTCTGTTTATCGAATGAAAGCCATTTTCGGTCAAACTAATTTTACTATTATCTCACAGCAATTCCATAATCTTCGGGCCATCTACATAGCTAAATCGTTGAAATTAAATGCAATTGGTTATAATGCCAAAGATGTTACTGCTTACTATGGTTTTAAAACTCAGATAAGAGAAAAACTCTCACGGGTAAAAATGTATATTGATCTGGCTGTAGGAATAAAACCTAAGTTTTTGGGAGACAAGATTGAAATTAAATAGGAACATTTTCTTCATAAATGAAATAGTCGAACTGCGATTTAATACGCACTTCGACTATTTTTTTTATTCTGAGACGCATTTTATTATTATGAGATATTACCAATTTAATATCACTTTGCCGCATTGGGCACTTTCCATAATGTCGAAACCTTTTTGAAAATCATCTATTTCGAAACGATGGGTAATCACAGGAGTTAAATCAATACCTGTAATCAGCATTTGTTCCATTTGGTACCAGGTCTCCCACATCTCACGTCCATAAATTCCTTTCAAAGTAAGGGCTTTGAATATAATTTTATCCCATTGTACCGTGGTGCTGTTTGGTAAAATCCCTAACAAGGCAATTTTGGAACCCTTGTACATGTTTTCGATCATATCATCGAATGCCTGGGGCGAACCGGACATTTCCAATCCAATATCAAAACCGTGCATGTGTAAGTCTTTGACTGCCTTTTCGATGGTTTCTCCTTTACTTGGATTGATACAAAGCGTAGCACCCATTTGTCTGGCTAAATTCAAACGGTAATCACTCAAATCGCTGACAACGATGTTACGTGCTCCGGCAAAACGGCAAATTGCAGTAGCCATGATTCCGATCAATCCGGCGCCGGTAATCAAAACATCTTCGCCAATCAGCGGAAATGACAGGGCCGTGTGCGTTGCATTTCCAAACGGATCCATGATGGAAGCCATCTCGTCGGAAATACGGGCGTCCAAATGTACCACATTTTCCGAAGGGAGTGAAAGAAATTCGGCAAAAGCCCCATCACGGTTCACTCCTACCCCTATTGAGTTTTCGCAAACATGCAGCTTACCTCGCCGGCAATTGCGACAATGACCGCAGGCAATATGTCCTTCACCGGTAACACGGTCACCAACGTGAATATTTCTCACACCACGTCCTTTTTCAACAACTACACCTACATATTCGTGGCCAATGGTCATGGGTGTCTTGATGGTGCGTTGCGACCATTCATCCCATTTATAGATATGTAAATCGGTACCGCAAATGGCTGTTTTTTTGATTTGTATCAAAACATCATTGATGCCAACATGCGGCATAGGAATTTCTTCCATCCAAATTCCCTTTTCGGGACGAAGTTTTACGAGTGCTTTCATGTATAGTTGATTCGTGATTAGTTGATTCGTGATTAGTTGATTCGAGATTAGTTGATTGGTTGATTGGTTGATTGGTTAATTGGTTAATTGGAATTCTAAAAGAGTCATTTTTTCATTCTTTCATTTTTTCATTTTCAAATTGTCACATTTTCAAATCTTCAAATTCTTTCATTCTTCCATTTTTACATTTTCAAATTGGCAAATTGGCACATTGGCACATTATCAAATCACCCTGAATTCCTTGCCAACTTTGGTAAACGCTGCAATACATTTATCCAAATGTTCCCGTTCGTGTGCAGCCGAAATCTGAACGCGGATACGGGCCTGCCCTTTCGGTACCACCGGAAAATAAAATCCGATCACATAAATTCCTTCATCGAGCAGGCGTGCTGCCACATCCTGCGAAAGCTTGGCATCGTACAACATCACAGCACAGATAGCCGATTCGGTGGGTTTAATATCAAAACCGGCAGCTTTCATGCCTTTTACAAAATAAGCAGTATTTTCATGAAGTTTTTCCTGCAGTTTGTTCGACTCATCCATCATTTCGAACATTCTGATGCCGGCAGCAGCTACCATGGGGGGAATGGAGTTTGAAAACAAATACGGACGCGAACGTTGACGCAATAAATCGATAATTTCTTTCTTACCGGTTGTAAATCCACCAATTGCACCGCCAAAAGCCTTTCCAAGTGTACCTGTGATAATTTCCAGCTTGCCGCGCAGGTTATAACGTTCTGTCACACCACGACCGGTTGCTCCTACTACACCGGCAGAATGCGATTCGTCAACCATAACCATGGCATTATATTTTTCGGCCAATGCATAGATTTTATCCAGGGGCGCTACATTTCCATCCATTGAGAAGACGCCATCAGTGACTATCAAACGAAAACGTTGTGCCTGTGAAGTCTTCAGTTGATTTTCCAAATCTTCCATATCGGCATTGGCATACCGATAACGTTGCGCTTTACAAAGACGAACGCCATCGATAATGGAAGCATGATTAAGTGCATCTGAAATAATGGCATCTTCCTCGTTCAATAATGGTTCGAAAACACCACCATTGGCATCGAAACAGGCAGCATATAAAATAGTATCTTCCGTTCCGAAAAAACGGGCAATTGATGCTTCCAACTGCTTGTGAATATCCTGTGTACCACAGATAAAGCGAACTGATGAGACACCATAGCCATGGGTATCCAACGCTTTTTTAGCTGCATCTTTTAACGAAGGATGATTGGAAAGTCCCAGATAATTATTGGCACAAAAGTTCAGCACTTCTTTTCCATCGGCCACCCGGATGACTGCTCCCTGCGGAGAAACAATAATTCGTTCGTTTTTATACAAACCTGCCTCTTCGATACCGGTCAATTCTTTTTGCAAATGCAATTTAAATTCTTGATACATATTCTTATTATTTAAAATTTATCTGTTTAAAATTTCAAAACATCAATATTGAATAAGCATTTTGTCAGTTATTCAGAGCAAAAGTAGTGAATTATTTAAAATTACAGTCCTGTAAATCGAATTAAAAGATGAATTTATTTACAAAATCACAATGTCATGCAATAACTGCAAAAAGTAAGAGGCCATCTCGTTATGAGACAGCCTCTATTAAAATTTGAAGTCGGCATTATTTTTTAGCAGGTGCGATTTTTGACTGATACGTAAATTTGTACACCAATGGATAAATTTCACAAGCTACACACAAGCCAAAAGCTGCTTCGAGGAAAGCACACAAGCCAAATACTGCCGTAAACACATAAGTAGCAGTTGAAAATCCCAATAAGGCTGAGAACAGGATAGAAATACTAAAAAACAGTCCGATTCGGGCAGCAAAAATTTTTGGTCCGGCATTGATAAAATTTTCTTTCAATGCAAAGTTTCGGGCAATGCTCTTTGAAAGTATTGCAAAAATACTATATTTGGAAAGGTCGGTAGACCTTAATAAGAAGTCAATTACTAAAAAACTAATTACAAGTATATTGCCGGTAAAAGCAAAAGTAAGTAGAAATAACACGGTGAAGAAACCATTCAATCGGGCTACAGTTTCATTTATTTTTTTATTGGAAATGGGGCAAATGGCATAAGTTTTCATAAGGGCTATTTTTAAAATTTTAATTATACAAAAATACAGCTTAGGATGTAGGTATGAAATACCATTGAAACAGTATTTTAAGTACCATAAACAGGGTATGTTTTTATGTATAATCCCCTTTTGGTTTAATTATCCTATGAAACCAGTCTTATAACAACAAAAAATCCGCCCGTTCAAACCGTTTAGATTTGATTGGGCGGACATAGGTAAGAAAATATTGATAAAACTTATTCCTTGATTATCTTTTTAATAATGGTACCTTTTGAAGTTGAAATTAGTGCCAGATAAGTTCCTTGCAACAATGAACTTAAATTTATATTTTGTTGATTCGTTTTCAAGATGCTTTTTCCCTCCAGCGAGAGGATTTCAATTTGTTGAATATCTGAACCATTTACAAAAATGGAAGATTTTGTAGGATTCGGATAAACTGAATATAAATTTGCCAGTTTTAATTCATTTAAACCTGTAGCCGTGGGAACCCATTGAATTGAAACATTTGAGAAACTGCTTGAAGAAGTCGAAACTGTACCTGTAGCTGTGCTTGTACCTTTAATAAAGGTATAAGTTGCTACTCTGGCGTTACCATCATTCAGTTCCAGTTTCACAGTATAAGTACCATCCGGCACCGTTACCGCAGAAACGTTGGTCCCTTTCCATGTGCACGTCCTTGTAGCGTGTGATGATTGGGTAGCAGCAGTTACAGCATCAACTTTATTTTTAGAAGAGTTAGTTGTCCATGTACTCAGGTCGTTAATGCGTGCATTAGCATATACCAACATAGATTTTACAAACTTTCCGGAAGCATCTTGTATCCAAATAGCGACTATATTCCTGGGAGAATATTTTCCACCTGCACTAACAGTTGTGGTAGTTATAGTTAGCGTGCCTGGAGTTGATGCATTAACTGATTCATCAACGTCTTGTTGTGCTTTTGTGGAAGTAATTAAAACGAAAAGTAAAATAGGGAGTATTAATTTTCTCATAGTAAATCGAATAAAACAATAAAGTATTAAGGGTAGACTAAAACTTAAATTGAAACAATTTCAATTTTGACAAAAGTAATATAAATTGTTATTATTACAATTTAACTGAAGCTAAAATGTCGGAATTATAATCAATCTGCATCGTTTTTAGTCCCTTTTGTAATAGGAATGACACATCATGACAATAATTCCCTGTTCTTTCAACCTGTAATTAGATTATAAACCAGTCAAATGAATTAGAATATGTTTTCTTTACAGATTTTACAAATCAATTTTGTGTATCGTTTCAAAAAGTGTACTTTTGTAATTCTAATCAAAGATTATGGCAGAAGACAGCATGGTGTTACGCACCGAACATTTATTTAAAAAATACGGTAAACGTACGGTGGTAAACGATGTTTCCATCAATGTTAAACAAGGAGAAATTGTTGGATTGTTGGGACCAAACGGTGCCGGAAAAACAACCACATTCTATATGACCACCGGTTTGGTAACTCCCAATTCAGGGAAGATATTCCTGGATGACGTGGAAATAACCAAATTTCCGGTTTACCGGCGTGCCCAAAGTGGAATTGGTTACTTGTCGCAAGAAGCATCTGTATTCCGGAAAATGACGGTGGAAGACAATATCAAATCGATATTGGAGATGACAAAATTAAGCAAAGAGGAACAGAGAGACAGGCTGGAAACTCTGATTGCCGAATTTAATTTGCAACCGGTACGATTAAATATCGGCGACCGGCTTTCGGGTGGTGAGCGCAGACGTACTGAAATTGCCCGGTGCCTGGCCATTGAACCACGGTTTATTATGCTCGACGAGCCTTTTGCAGGTGTTGATCCGATTGCCGTGCAGGACATACAGGATATAGTATGGAAATTAAAAGATAAAAATATCGGCATCCTGATTACCGACCACAATGTGGATGAAACCCTGACCATTACCGATCGTGCTTACCTGCTTTTCGAAGGGTGTATTTTATTTCAGGGAACCTCCAAAGAACTGGCAGACAACCCAATCGTTCGTGAAAAATACCTGGGACGCGATTTTGAATTGAAAAAGAAAACGAGAATTTGAGAATGTGCCAATGTGAGAATGTGCCAATTTGAAAATTTGAAAATTTGAAAATGAAAGAATGGAAGAATGGACTGATTTGAAAATGTGTCAGTTTGAAAATGAAAGAATGAAAGAATGGAAAAATGACTCTTTTAGAATCCCAATTAACCAATTAACTAATCAACTATTTAACCAATTAACAAATACTTGAAAGCCACACTCACCATATTAGGTTGCGGATCAGCACTTCCTACCCGGAAGAATTTTCCAAGTGCACAATTGCTGGAGATGCGCGATAAGCAATTTCTGATTGATTGTGGTGAGGGAACTCAAATCAGGATGCGCCAAATGGGCATGAAAACCAACCGGCTCGGGCACATCTTCATATCACATTTACACGGCGACCATTGTTTTGGTTTGATAGGAATTATATCCAGTTTGGGGATGCTCAACCGGACTGCCGACCTGCACATTCATGCACAGGCCGATTTAGAGAAAATTATGGAGGTGCAATTACTCTATTTCTGTGCAGATTTGCCTTACAATGTCATTTTCCATACCATCAATCCCCGCAAACACGAATTGATTTACGAAGACCGATCGGTGCAGGTTTTTTCAATTCCATTAAAACACCGTGTGCCTTGTTGTGGTTTTTTGTTTGAAGAAAAGCCACGTGATCGCCACATTATCCGTGAAATGATTGATTTTTATCATATTCCTACCTGGCGTATACCAAAAATAAAACAAGGGGAAGATTTTGTCACCGAAACGGGGGAAATCATTCTAAATGAACTGTTGACCACAGCACCTGAATTGCCTAAACGATTCGCTTACTGTTCGGACACGGCTTATACTGAGAAAATTATCCCAATTATTGAAGGGGTTGATTGTCTTTTTCATGAAGCTACTTTTATGGAAGATGAATTATTACGCGCCAAAGAAACCCAACACAGCACCGCACGCCAGGCAGGTGAAATCGCTCTAAAAGCAAATGTAAAAAAACTGATTCTCGGACACTATTCGGCCCGCTATGTGCATCAAAACGAAATTCTGGAAGAAGCCAAAGCGGTTTTCCAAAACACAGTTTTGGGTGAAGATTTGACCGTTTATGACATTTAATAATCAGATAATTAAGCATTACGGCAAATTAAAAATACTATAAAAAATCCCCGGATAATAGAAGTCCGGGGATTTTTTATAGTATAATAATTCAGATTACTGAAAATAAATTTACAGCATCAGTTTAAAATTGATAGGTAAGATATACTTCACCCGAACAGCCTTGCCACGTTGCTTCCCTGGAATCCAGTTCGGCATAGATTTTATCACCCTCAAGGCTTCTTTGTCCAGACTTGGATGCACCGGACCCACCACCACCACATCTACAATAGAACCATCACGATTCACAACAAATTCACAAACTACTTTTCCCTGAATCTGGTTATCGATTGCTATGGCGGGATATTTCACATTTTCAGACAGATACTTTGAAATACTTCCCGGAAATTCAGGCATATTTTCCACATATTTGAAAGGAACTTCTGGATCTTCATCCTGAACAAACAAAGAAACAGGATTTTTAAAGCTTATTGTATCTTTCGCTCCTATATCTGAAGTAAAATCAATTCCTTTGGTTATAATACTGTTATCTACAATATTAATCTTCTCGATGGAAGTTATTGGTGGTGGAGGCAGCGGGGGCGGCAGTGTTTTTTCGGCAGTTTGAGGAATGATGATGTCATCAATAAATCCATTCTCAACATCTACTTTCACGTAGCGTTTAAAGTCGCTGCGGGACCATTCCAAAGCGATAAATAGAAGTGATAATACTATGACAAATCCAATAAGAATGAAGAATCCTTTTTTATTCTCCAGATTAGCCTGAGGTGATTTCCTGGTTTCCATATCATTTCATTTTTTAAAGGTTATTAAAAAGAAATATATTGTATGTAAGAACGCCGGAAGAATGTGGAAATAAAATATTTATCAGATTTTAATAGAATAACGTTTTAATTTGACTTTTTATTGTGAGCATTTGCTTAAATTTTATTTTAAAAGTAATTAATTCTAAAATGAAAAAAGCGTGAAGCCAATCTGACCACACGCTTAATATATTCAATTTTTCGGAAACAGGCTTTCTTATCTTGACAGGTAATATGAGATATAGATAACTGATTGATTTAAAGCCAATCTCATTAATCCAGATTATATCCGAATCCTTTAAGTTTAATATCTTTATTTCGCCAGTCCTTTTCAACCTTGACAAATAATTCCAGGTAAACTTTTTTATCAAAAAACACTTCCATATCTTTCCTTGCTTCGGTTCCCACTTTTTTCAAAGATTTTCCACCGTGTCCAATCAGAATTCCTTTTTGTGAATCACGTTCGGCATATATCACGGCGTTGATACGAATCAGTCTGTCATCTTCTTCAAATTGTTCAACAGCCACTTCAACCGAATAGGGAATTTCCTTTTCGTAATTCATCAGGATTTTTTCACGAATAATCTCCGTAACAAAGAAACGGGCTGGTTTATCAGTCAACTGATCTTTATCAAAAAAGGCCGGTGATTCGGGTAATAAAGCCTTAATCCGACTAAATAAGGTATCGATATTAAATTTTTCAATGGCCGAAACCGGATAAATTTCCGCTCTGGGTAATAAGCTCTTCCATTTTTCAACCAGGGCAACCAAGCGTTCCTCGTCGATTAAATCAATCTTATTGATAATCAGCAACAGGGGAGCCGGATTGAGTTTTACTTTTTCCACGAAATCCTCGTTTTTTTCGTAAGTATCGAACACGTCAGTCACATATAGCAATACATCGGCATCGGTAAGAGCTGAGCGTGAAAAGTTTAGCATGGACTCCTGAAGACGATAATTTGGTTTTAAAACACCGGGAGTGTCGGAATATACAATCTGGAAATCTTCGCCGTTTACTATACCGAGTATGCGATGACGCGTTGTTTGTGCCTTGGAAGTAATGATAGAAATTCTTTCACCAACTAAAGCGTTCATTAAGGTAGATTTACCCACATTTGGATTACCTACAATATTTACAAAACCGGATTTATGCATGATATTTAATACTGTTTGAGAGGTTTACTGTTTGAAAAGTTCCGCGTTTCGTGTTCCGCGTTTCGTGTTTTGTGTTCCGCGTTTCGTGTTTCGCGTTTCGTAATATGTTTTTTATGTTTGAAAAGTTTGAAAGGTTTGAAAAGTTTCGCGTTCTGTGTCTTGGATCTTGGATCTTGAATCTTGCTTCTTACTTCTTACTCCTTACTCCTTACTACCGATTACTTACTTCCAACTACCGACTCGCTTCCTGGCTCTTGATTCTTGGTTCTTGGTTCTTGATTCTTAGTCCTAAAAATTCTGTACAAAGATACGATAATTTATGCAGAAGAAAAACCGGAATGTCAATTCATAATTTTTTACTACATTTGACGTTTAAAAACAAGGTTTGCAATAAACGATAGACCTGTTTTTTGAAAACTGTCATCCTGCAGGCTGCAGGCAATTGTGAATTGTAAATTGTAAATTGTAAATTAGAATCATGCTTCATATCAATAAATTATACGAGTTATCACAGAGGTTAAAACTAATATTTATCCTGATTGCCATAGCCATTGTATTCATATCCACACTATTTACAAATCAGTTGGCAAAATCTTTGGCAACCGAAGAACAAAAAAAAGTAGTTATCTGGGCCGAAGCGACGCATCAGCTGATTATGGCCGACGAATCAACAGATATTTCTTTTATCACCACAATAATTGAAGGAAGCACTTCTATTCCGATGATTATTACTGATGCCAGGGATAGTATGCTTTTTATCCGGAATATCAAAGAACCAAAAACAAATGTCGAGGCATTCTACAAAAGAGAAGTTGCACGGCTGAAAGCAAAAAGACCGGCTATTGAATTGAAGCTCGATGACACCGTGCAGTATTTGTATTACGATGATTCCTTCTTCCTCAAACAATTATATTATTTTCCATACATTCAGTTTGGAGTAATCATCATATTTTTGCTGGTTGCATTTTTCGCTTTCTCAGGCTCAAAAAAAGCTGAACAGAATCAGGTTTGGGTAGGACTTTCCAAAGAAACGGCACACCAGCTGGGTACACCTATCTCTTCGTTACTGGCCTGGGTAGATCTGCTCAAAATGAGACATAAAGAAGACAAATTAATTGTAGAAATGGAAAAAGACGTAAACCGTCTGCGCATAATCGCCGAAAGGTTTTCTAAAATTGGTTCAAAACCCGATTTACAATTGGTGAGTTTAAACGAAACACTGCTTAACGCGGTGCAATATATGACCAACCGTTCGTCCCAGAAAGTAATCATTCAATGTCACTTTCCAACGGAAGAATCCGTTTTTATTAAACTGAATGTACCCCTGTTCGAATGGGTTATTGAAAACTTATGTAAGAATGCTATTGATGCCATGGATGGTATCGGGCGGATTGACATCATGGTTCAACATAAAAATGAAGAGTTATTGATAGATGTAAAAGATACAGGAAAAGGAATCGATAAGCGAAAATTCAAAGTCGTTTTCACACCCGGATTTACCACTAAAAGCAGAGGCTGGGGTCTGGGTCTTTCGCTTGCAAAACGCATTATTGAGGAATATCATGGCGGGAAAATATTCGTAAAACAATCAGATTTGAATATGGGAACTGTCTTTCGTATTGCATTAAAGGTGAATTCGGATAAATAAAATACAAAAAAACCTCCGAACACAAGCCTTATAGTCTGTCATATTAATTGATTTACTGACTATTAGAGAACAAATACAATAAAATTAGATAAAATTAAAAAGAAACTATTTTATAATAGAACATATTTTTGTACCTTTGCGCGGGTTAAAAAGTCAACGTAAACAATGTCAAAATTCGAACAATATAATATAGTATTAAAGGATATAATCGATGAAACGCGTTTGTACGAGTTTGATCTTGACAACGCTTATTTCAAAAAGATAGATAGTCCAGAAGTTCAGGTTGGGAATATTAAGGCCAAAGTAAGCGTTCAGAAAAAGGTATCAACTTACGAGCTGAAATTCGAGATTGATGGTTCTATCATCATTCCTTGCGACCGTTGTCTGGACAATATGGAACAGTCCATTCACTACAAAGAAAAATTACTTGTCAAGTTTGGAGAAAAATTTTCCGAAGAAGACGAGATTGTCATAGTTCCCGAATCGGAAGGAGCAATCAATATCGCGTGGTTTTTATACGAATTTATCGTATTGAACATTCCCATGAAACATGTACATGCAACTGGAGAATGTAACAAGACCATGGTTGGTAAGCTAAAAAAACACATTACCCGTCAGAAAGATGACGTAGATGATGATGACGACAGCCCGGCTTTAGAATTTGATGATGATGATGATTTCACATCCAATGATATACAAACTGACCCGCGATGGGATGGTTTGCAAAATATAACAGAAAACAATTAAATAAACAACTAAGATGGCACATCCTAAGAGAAAAATTTCGAAACAAAGAGCAAGAAAAAGAAGAACGCATTATAAAGCTGAAGCCCCAACATTAGCAATTTGCTCAAATTGCGGTGCAGCACATATTTATCACACTGTATGTGGCGAATGTGGTTACTACAGAGGTAAATTAGCTATCGAAAAAATGGCTACCGTTTAATACTTCGGTAAACCTATTTAATTTTTATAGAATTGTTGAGCCCAAAGCGTTAATCTTCTGGGCTCAATTTTTTAAGTACTTAATAACGTCAATTTATGTCAAAAATTCACGCAGTTATTACAGGTGTTGGTGGATATGTTCCTGATTATATACTTACCAATCAAGAACTGAGCACTATGATGGATACTAACGATGAGTGGATAACCACCCGTGTAGGTATAAAAGAGCGTCGTATATTGAAAAAGAAACACGCAGGGACTTCATATATGGCTGCCAAAGCGATAAAAGATTTGTTTGAAAAAACAGGTACCAAACCCGAAGATATTGATTTAGTTATTTGTGGTACAACCACTCCCGACCATATTTACCCTTCGTGTGCTTCAATGGCAGCTGAAAAAGCAGGAATTAAGCATGCACTGGCTTTCGATTTACAGGCAGCCTGCTCTGGATTTATTGTTGCACTCTCCACTGCAACAAGTTTTGTTGAATCCGGTAGATACAAAAAAGTGTTAGTAATCGGAGCCGATAAAATGTCTTCGATTACGGATTATACCGATCGTACTACCGCTCCACTTTTTGGTGATGGTGCCGGCGTAGTATTGCTTGAACCTACGAAAGAAGCTTTGGGAGTAATAGATTCGATGATATTTACAGATGGAGTTGGGATGAAACACCTGCATATTAAGGGGGGTGGATCTGCTTATCCGATTTCTCAGGAAACCATTGACGATCGTCAACAGTTTACTTATCAGGAAGGAGCATACGTATATAAACATGCAGTTACCAATATGGCCGGCGTTTCGGCTGATATTATGGAGAAAAACGGCCTGACCAATGAAAATGTTTCATGGCTAATACCTCACCAGGCGAACCTGCGTATTATAGATGCTGTTGTTCAACGCACAGGTGTTGAATATAGCAAAGTGACTATTAACATTGAAAAATACGGTAATACTTCTGCAGCCACCATACCACTTTGTATCTGGGAATGGGAGAAGAAGTTCAAAAAAGGTGACAATATCATTTTGACTGCTTTTGGAGCCGGATTTACCTGGGGAGCAATCTATTTGAAGTGGGGATATTGATTAGTAGGTAGTTTATAGTAGGTAGTTTATAGTAGGTAGTTTATAAAATGGAATCAACCTCCAAACAGACTCATTAAAAATACAAAATGTACAAAGAAAAACCGGGCTGTAACAGTCCGTTTTTTTTATTTAAAATTCAGAAAATATCTTCCAGATGATTTTAGCAATCCGGCAAAATTTCTCTTTTAATTCAAATCCAATAAAGTTCTTTTTTTAGCATTTTACATGCCACTGCCATACTTCCATAGACCATAAACGGATCGTGGATCAGATCACCCTCATTACTGTTGACCTCGATAAATAGCAGGCATATTTTAAGTGGATTTTGTGTTTTATGTATGCTGCGCTCTTTACCAATTTCAATTGGAGATTGAATAAAATTATGCATTTCGTTTATATGCTTGAAATCCCTGGTATTGGGTGCTACTTTTGAAAATTGCATCAACAACTTCCTATCGTTTAAGGTTAAAATTGTATGAAAGGCTGGAAGATGGAGCGGTTGGTGGTTGGAAGTTGGAAGTTTAAAAGGTTGTTGGTTTAGTTTGCTATTTTCAAGTACATTTGAACACTAAACTCTTCAAACCCTTCAAACTTCAAACCTTTCAAACTTCAAACCTTCAATCCTTTCAAACCCTTCAAACCTTTCAAACTCTTCAAACTTTTCAAACGCTTCATTTTTTTTCATTCATTCCCCCAAAATACTTATCCAATAAGTTTTTGGCAGCAATAAACGAGCTTAATTCATTCGAAAGAACCTTCTTTTCGCTTTCAATCAATAAGTTTTGTATTTCGCTGTTGTGATAAAAATTGGCTTTCAGTTGTTCGTTAATCGTTTCGTACATCCAGTATTTCGATTGTGCATTACGCTTGAATTCGAAGAAATTATTTGCTTTCACAAAATTGACGTAGCGTTCTACCATTTCCCATATTTCAGGAATACCATTTTTGTCTATCGATGAACATGTAATGGCATCGGGCGACCACCCGGATTCGTGTGGAGGAAAGAGGTGTAAAGCATTCTGATATTGAGACCTGGCTACAAGTGCTTTATCAACATTTGTTCCATCGCATTTATTGATGGCAATACCATCGGCCATTTCCATGATGCCCCGTTTGATTCCCTGCAATTCGTCGCCGGCTCCGGTGAGTTGAATCAATAAAAAGAAATCGACCATTGAATGCACGGCAATTTCGGACTGCCCCACGCCTACTGTTTCAACAAAAATTGTATCGAAACCGGCTGCTTCGCACAGAATAATACTCTCACGCGTTTTACGGGCCACTCCACCCAGTGATCCTGACGAAGGTGAAGGACGGATAAAAGCATTTTTGGCAACCGAAAGATCTTCCATGCGGGTTTTATCACCCAGAATACTTCCTTTTGTACGTTCGCTGCTCGGATCGATGGCCAGCACAGCCAACTTGTGTCCGGCCCGCACCAGATGCATGCCCAGGGCTTCGATAAAGGTGCTTTTTCCGGCACCGGGAACGCCTGTTATTCCTAAACGGATGGATTTCCCGGCATGTGGGAGGCATTTTTCAATAACTTCCTGTGCTATCGCCTGATGTTCGGGAAGCGAGCTCTCCACCAAAGTAACTGCCTGACTGAGCATACTGATATTGCCTTTGAGAATTCCTTCAACAAATTCCAAAGCGGTATACTGACTACGCTTACGCGATGTTTTTCTGTATGGATTTACCACAGGGGCATCGTGCACTCCCTCGTTAACGCTCAGACCCTTGTAGGCAGGATCATTTTCCGGATGTATAGTCTTGGTGTGATGCATATACTTTGGATATAATTATTGATTCGTGAACTTTAGAAAACAAGAGCCAAGATATTTTTAAAAATCCTGGCTCTCTCAATTCATAATAAATACTTTTATTGTAAGTGGTATTTCTCTATATTTACATTGATAAATTCAGACAGTAAATCGTTTATTTTTTAACGACCCAATTCAATACCAGAATTACAAAACTTTTATCGGGATCGTTGGTCTGAATGGTAATTGATTTACGATAATCACCTTCAGTCAGGTTCTTTGTATACAAATCAACTACGATCTCTGCTGTACGGCCACCCGCCACAGTTAGTTTCGGTGTACGCACATTTAATTCTTTGTTGTTATTAATAACCCTGCGAATCTCCAATGCATTTTGACCCCTGTTACTCACCCTGAACTTACCGACGCGCTTTGTATTTGCTTTAATTGCGCCAATATTTAAGGTATAAACGGGCATCTCAAGAATTGGAGCTTTCCGTTTTTGATCCAGTGTTAGTCTGCTGAAATCTTCAACCACATTGCTTACAACCGTCAATTTATATTCCTCGGTATATTTTTTCAGCGCATTTAAACTGATATAGATATCGTCCGAAACGGGACCCCATTGTGTACAGTATTTCGAGTTGAAGGTAAATGTAATTTTCCCTTCTTCGGTTGGCCTCAAGGTTTCAGGTATAAATGCAACCGTCAGATACGGCGGGAGATTTACGATCGAAGGTTTAATGTTGCCTTTGGTCGTATTTTGAATATCAAGCATTTTGACCTGGCTCCTGCCCTTTTCCACATTATTCATCTGAATCACTTTGGCTTTTAAAAGAAGTCCACCCATATTTATTGGATAAACAGAATTTTCAGCCGTTTGTTTTGGAACAACATCACCTTTGATTACCAAAACGACCTGCTCATCGATAGCATTACTATAAACGGTAATGGTTTTGTTAAATGCACCCGGACGACCGGCAGGATTATAGGTCACTGTGATCGAACCTTTTCTACCGGGCTCTATTGGTTCTTTGGTCCAGGTGGGTGTGGTACAACCGCACGAAGCCTGTACCCTGCTCACCACAAGCGGAGAATTTCCTTTATTCGTAAAATCGAATACATGGGTTATTTTACCATCCACCTCGTTCACTTTTCCAAAGTCATGGTCTTTGAAATCAAAACTAATAACTGATTTCTGAGACATGGCCAACATGGATAATACCAGGCATACAAGTAAAATGCTGTATTTCTTCATAACATATATTTTATTCAATCAGAAGCTAAATCAAATAGCTTTCTAAATGTCCGTTTAATTTTTTGCTGCTTCTTTAGCTGCTACCTTTGGAATCACTTCACCTTTGATAATCAACACCACTTGCTGCGTAGTGTCATTACTATACACGGTAATAGTTTTGTTGAAAGCACCGGGACGGTTTGCGGTATTATAGGTTACAGTTATTGCGCCTTTTTTACCTGCTGCAATAGGTTCTTTTGTATAGGCAGGTGTAGTACAACCACATGAGGCCTGAACCCTGCTAATAACCAAAGGAGCATTTCCTTTATTTGTAAAATCGAATACGTGGGTTACATTCCCATCTTTTTCATTGATCTTTCCAAAATCATATACTTTGTCCTGAAAACTAACGATTGGTTTCTGAGACATGGCCGCCATAGTTAATACCAGGCATACTATTAAAACACTATACTTCTTCATAAAATGTATTTTTAAAAAATTATTATATTCATTTATTATATCAATTTTAAATCTGACTTACAAAAGTATCAAAAAAATGTCGTTCATTATTCCCGATCAAGGGAAAAATCTGATTAAATTTAGTTAATACCATAACAATTTATTCATTCCGGGCTTTAAAAGTCTATTTTTCAGTCAGACCCGGCAATTCGTTACGCCCGGATAAAATATTCTATACTTTAAAAAGTACTCAAAAATAACTACCTTTGTCTGGTAAAATCTTTAGAAACAAATGAAAACACGTATTCAAGCACTTTGTTCAGAAAATACCGGTTATGTAACCGATTGTTACCGTCATCTGCATGCTCATCCCGAACTTTCTTTTCAGGAATTCGAAACTGCCCGGTTTGTGCAGGAAGAACTGACGAAAATGGGGATTCCATTTCGTGCAAGTATTGGTGGCACCGGTATTTTAGGTAAAATTGAAGGACGCAATCCCCAGAAGAAAATAATCGCCCTTCGTGCCGACATGGATGCATTACCGGTATGTGAGGCGGTAGAAATACCCTGGAAATCGACAAATGATAATGTGATGCACGCCTGCGGACACGATGCCCATACTGCCTGTCTATTGGGAGCAGCCAGGATTTTACAACAACTATGCCACGAATTCGAAGGAACGGTTTTACTTATTTTTCAACCCGGAGAAGAAAAGGCACCCGGAGGCGCACGGCTTATGCTCGAAGATGGTCTTTTTGATGATTTAAAGCCTGAAATCATCCTGGCTCAACATGTCTCGGTGGATTTCCCGACCGGTACGATGGGGTTTTTATCAGGAATGATCATGGCATCGGCCGACGAAATCCATGTGAAGATTCACGGGAAGGGCGGACACGGTGCCTTGCCTCATTTAATCAACGACACGGTATTAGCCGCTTCGCAAACAATAGTATCCCTGCAACAAGTACGCAGCAGACTTTGTCATCCGCTGATACCCATGGTGCTTACGTTCGGGAAACTGATTGCCGATGGTGCAACAAATGTAATCCCACACGAAGTTCTGCTCTCCGGAACATTTCGCACGGTTGATGAAACATGGCGCGCTGAGGCAAAAAACCATATCAGGCGTATCATTACCGAGACTTGCGGGGCCTTTGGCTGCACGGCGGAAATCGAAATTCCGGATGGCTATCCTTGTGTTGTCAATAACGAAAATGTCACTCAAAAAGCCAGGGAATTTGCAACGGAATGGTTGGGAGAAGAACAGATCCGTCCATTGGAGATGCGCATGACCTCGGAAGATTTCGCCTTTTTCACACAAAAATACCCCTGCACATTTTATCGTTTCGGGGTAAAAGGAGAAATAAATAAAAATACAGGTGGTCTGCACAGTTCCACGTTTCGTATTGATGAAAAAGCGCTGGAAACCGGCATGGGTGGAATGGCGTGGCTGGCGTGGAAGTTTATGACCCCCAACCCCTAAAGATGACCCCAACCCCTAAAGGGGCGTTAATGAACATAAAGGAGAGTTTTCTTTTCAATTATTTAAGTGATTATGGCATATTCATTTCAAAATCATAATGATAAACCTCTTTATATAAGGTTTCTTTTATCATTGCGAAATGCGAATTGGCAAAGTGAGCATCATTGCTCATCATTAATACCGGAAGAAGAAAACCGGTTCCTTCGTATGGCGGCTGCACATAATTATGCGACAATACCGTAAATCCCAATCGTTCATAAAAAAGAATCCGTTTACTGGCCAATGGATTATTAGGCATCTCCACCTCCAGCACAATAGGTAGTTTTACCTGGTTCATAAAAATCTCCATGGCCTCAGTTCCAATGTGTTGATTTTGAAAATTTGGATCTATTGCAAAATGTTCAATGTAGAAAAACCGTTCGAAGGTCCAGTAATTGAAGAAGCCCACAAACTCATCGTCCTGCAATAAAACATGCGGATGAAAACGTTTTTCATAAATCAACTCGTGTTCAATTCCTTCCCAGCTCCTACGTTCGGCAAGTGGAAACGCCCTGACATACAAGCCATATAGCCTGAAAAACAGCGGGTCGGAAACGTTATTAATTCTTCGAAAATTAAGCATATTTCCTGAATTTATTGAAAATTTGCAATTAACTGTGAAAGTCCTCTGCTTTCCTAACAAAAACCCTTTAAAAAAGTTCATTAAAAGCCCTGCATTAACCAAAAATTATCATTGTTAAACCGCAAAAAAAATGTACTTTTGTGATCGAATTGGAGAATCCAGAATCAAACTAATTTTTATACTAACTAAATAACAAAAGTATGATTTATTCGCACGAAGTAGAACACATGTGTGTTGTAAAAAAAGGTCCTAACCATGGACCAGCACCCATACCTGAAGAAGGAAGATGGGTAAAATCGAAAGAAATAAAAGACATTTCGGGCTTGACTCACGGTGTGGGTTGGTGTGCTCCACAACAGGGTGCTTGTAAGCTCACATTGAATGTAAAAGAAGGTATTATCGAAGAAGCATTGATTGAAACAATCGGTTGCTCGGGAATGACTCACTCGGCTGCTATGGCTGCTGAGATCCTGACCGGAAAAACGATTCTTGAAGCGTTGAACACCGACCTGGTGTGTGATGCGATTAATGTAGCCATGCGTGAGTTGTTCCTCCAGATCGTTTACGGCCGCACACAATCGGCTTTCTCTGAAGGCGGACTACCAATCGGTGCCGGTTTGGAAGATTTAGGAAAAGGCTTGCGCTCGCAGGTTGGAACCACATTTAGCACAAACAAAAAAGGTGTGCGTTACCTGGAACTGGCCGAAGGTTATATCAGCCGCATGGCATTGGACGAAGACGGTGAAGCTTGCGGATATGAATTCGTACGCGTAGGACCTATGTTGGACTTAGTGAAAAAAGGAGTAGATGCCAACGAAGCGTTGAAAAAATCTACCAGTACTTACGGTCGCTTTGCAAATGCTGCAAAATATATCGATCCAAGACAAGAGTAGTTTATAGTTTATAGTCTATAGTTAATAGTCAACTATTCGAAATCAATTATCAAATCTTCAAATTTACTCATCTTCAAATTAAAATATTATGCCATTATTTGAAAGTTATGACCGTCGCATAGTCAAAGTCAATGCGGCTCTAAATACATACGATATCAAAGATATCGACGAAGCCAAAGCCATTTGTGACGCTAAAGGCATCGACCCTTACAAGATTTGCGAAGGAATTCAGAACATCGCATTCGAAAACGCTAAATGGGCTTACGTAGTAGGTGCCGCTATCGCGATCAAAAAAGGAGCTAAAAATGCTGCAGAAGCTGCCGAAGCAATTGGTATCGGTCTGCAGGCATTCTGTATCCCGGGTTCAGTAGCCGAAGACCGCAAAGTAGGTCTTGGTCACGGTAACCTGGCTGCCATGTTGCTTCGCAACGAAACCAAGTGTTTTGCTTTCCTTGCCGGTCACGAATCATTCGCTGCTGCCGAAGGCGCTATCGGTATCGCCCTGTCAGCCAACAAAGTTCGTAACGAACCTTTACGCGTTATCCTGAACGGATTGGGTAAAGATGCTGCCATGATTATCTCACGTATCAACGGATTTACTTATGTTCAGACCGAATTCGATTACTATACCAGCGAATTGAAAGTTGTACGTACCAAAGCCTATTCCGACGGTCCACGTGCTGCCGTGAAATGTTATGGTGCCGACGATGTTCGCGAAGGTGTGGCTATTATGGCCTCCGAAGGTGTTGATGTATCGATTACCGGTAACTCAACCAACCCAACCCGCTTCCAACACCCGGTAGCAGGAACTTACAAAAAAGAATGTCTGGAACAAGGTAAAAAATACTTCTCAGTGGCATCAGGTGGTGGTACCGGACGTACCCTTCACCCTGATAATATGGGCGCAGGTCCTGCTTCGTACGGTATGACCGACACAATGGGACGTATGCACGGTGATGCTCAGTTTGCCGGTTCTTCATCAGTTCCTGCTCACGTGGAAATGATGGGATTTATTGGTATGGGTAATAACCCAATGGTTGGAGCAACTGTTCAGGTTGCTGTGGCTATTGAAATGGCGAAATAAGACTTTAGAATCAAGAGCCAAGATTCAAGATTCAAGACAATAAAGAAGCTCCCCGGTACGAATGCGTATCGGGGAGTTTCTTTTTGTTATAATGTTTCAGCAGGTATCACTCCTACTCTTCTTCTGTATTGTTTCTACATCAAACTTCCACTATACTATCGCTATGCTGTAGGTAAAATCATCGGCCATACTTTTATATGGAATAACGACCGGAATAAACCTAAAATTAGTGAACTTGAACAGTCCGCCATGTGTTCATTTAAACATAAACCAGACTGTAAAAAAAATAAGTTGTCTTTATGACACTATGTAAGAAATTATGCTTATATTTGTGCGCTTTAAAAATAGTAATATGCATACCCTGATCCCATGTTTGAACCCGGTGAGTTCGAGAGATTGATGGACAGGAATATCCGTGATGTTATATCAGCAAAGTTCGCTATAAAATAAAGTCTTATCATTTAATCCGATTATTATGTTTAGAAACATCAAAACAATTGCAATCCTGTTGTTTGGGATTACATTCAGTGTCTTTGGTCAGCATCAGGGACCTGTTTATTTTGACGACTCCAAACCCATGAATGAGCGTGTGGAAGATGCACTCTCACGTATGACGGTTGAAGAGAAAGTGGCTATGTGTCATGCCCAATCGAAATTCAGTTCGGCCGGGGTGCCACGGTTAGGCATACCTGAATTCTGGATGACCGACGGTCCTCATGGCATACGCCCGGAAGTTTTGTGGGACGAATGGTCACAGGCCGGTTGGACGAACGATTCATGCATAGCGTTTCCGGCACTTACCTGTCTGGCTGCCGGCTGGAATAAAGAAATATCCTTGTTGTACGGGAAATCAATCGGCGAAGAAGCCCGTTTTCGCAATAAAAATGTTTTACTGGGACCGGGAGTCAATATTTACCGTTCACCACTCAATGGCCGTAACTTCGAATACATGGGCGAAGATCCATATTTGTCATCCAGGATGGTTGTGCCTTATATCAAAGGCGTTCAGCAAAATGGTGTTGCCGCCTGTGTGAAACACTTTGCGCTGAACAATCAGGAAACGGACCGGATGGAGGTGAATGTCAACGTTGACGACCGTACTTTATACGAAATATATCTGCCGGCTTTCAAAGCGGCCGTGCAGGAAGGACAAGCCTGGGCTATCATGGGTTCGTATAATAAATATAAGAATCAACATTGCTGTCACAATCAATATTTATTACAGGATATCCTTCGCAAAGAATGGGGATTTGAAGGTGTAGTGATTGCCGACTGGGGTGGTGTACACGATACCCGCGAGGCAATATTCAATGGTCTTGATATAGAATTCGGTACCTGGACTGACGGTTTAAAAAAAGGCACCAGCAATGCTTATGACAACTATTACCTGGCAAAACCCTACCTGGACCTTATCAGGAAAGGTGAAGTGGGCACCAAAGAACTGGACGAAAAAGTTCGCAACATCCTTCGGTTGGCCTTTCTGACCACCATGAACAAAAACAAACCTTTCGGTTCTTTCGGCACGCAGGAACATGCCCTTGCCGGTCGTAAAATTGCCGAGGAAGGCATCGTACTGCTAAAAAACAAAAACAATGTTTTGCCCATTGATTTGAATAAAACAAAAAAAATAGCTGTGATTGGCGAAAATGCCGTTAAAATGATGACTGTAGGCGGTGGTAGCTCTTCGCTGAAAGCAAAATATGAAGTATCACCGCTCGATGGTTTAAAGAAGAGAATTGGTGCACAAACCGAAATTATCTATGCCCGCGGATATGTGGGGGATGCAACCGGCAGTTACAATGGTGTTGAGACCGGTCAGGATTTATCGGAACAACGTTCGGCTGACGAATTATTAGCCGAGGCCTGTGCGGTGGCAAAAACAGCAGATTATGTGATCTTTATCGGTGGTTTGAACAAGAGTGATCATCAGGACAGCGAAGGAAATGACCGCCTGAGCCTGGGACTGCCTTACAATCAGGACAAACTGATAACCGAACTGGCCAAGGTGAATAAAAATCTGGTGGTGGTGAATATCTCCGGGAATGCAGTTGCCATGCCCTGGGTCAATCAGGTTCCAGCCATCGTACAAGGCTGGTATTTAGGCACCGAAGCGGGCAATGCGCTGGCAGCAATATTGACCGGCGACGTTAATCCATCCGGTAAATTGCCCTTCACTTTCCCTGTTAAACTGGAAGACAATTCGGCGCATGCGTTGGGTGAATTTCCCGGCAGCAATCATCAAGTGACCTATAACGAAGGTATTTTTGTAGGCTACCGTTGGCACGACAAACAAAACATCAAACCCTTGTTCAGCTTTGGTCACGGACTGAGCTATACCACTTTCGAATATGGTAAAGTTACTGCCGACAAAAAGGAGATGACAGCGGCTGATAAAATCACCTTTTCGGTAACGGTTAAGAACAGCGGAAAACGCGAAGGTTCAGAAATCGTTCAGTTGTATATCAGCGACCTGAAATCATCACTTCCCCGTCCGGTAAAAGAATTAAAGGGATTTGAGAAGGTATCGTTAAAGCCGGGCGAAGTAAAAACTGTTACATTTACGATTGATCCCGTTGCCCTGAGTTTCTTCGATGCCGCAAAACATGCCTGGGTGGCTGAACCGGGTGACTTTGAGGCCGTCGTTGGCGCTTCGTCGACTGATATTAGAACAAAGGTTGCGTTCAGGCTGAACTGATCAGGCAAGAACCAAGAGCCAAGAACCAAGAACCAAGACAAAAGACAAAAAAGAAACTCCCCGATGCAGAATTGTATCGGGGAGTTTTTTTTATTTTATAATATCCGGTATTCATACACTAAAAAATAAAAGAGAAACTCAATCTGTTGTTGTTTTAATTATCTGACCAAAAAACTAATTTATGTGTATAATTGTTTTATTATTTTGTAATTGAGAAATTAAAACCACAAATCAACCCTGGCTTTGCACCTTGAATTTACCCTTCATTAGTCCTTACTTCTCAAAATACCAACTAAAAAAAGAAAGCGTATGAAAACAAAATTTCGCATTGTCCGATTCGTTTCGACAGTATTATTTTTAGGGATTATGCCTTTCAGTACATTTGCATTTGAATATACCATTAATTTTGCTGCAAGTGGAGAAAGTGCCGTTTATGACAGTATAATTGTACAAAATCTAACGAAAGGAACATCGGTCACTATTCTGCAGGGAGGTGTTTTAACGCTGTACGATGTGGTTTCTACAGTTGACCGGGTAAATACAGAGGATAAGTCTTTACGTGTGTTTCCCAATCCGGTTACTGATAAATCAACAGTCAGGTTTTACGCCAGAAGTGCAGGAAATGCAAGGATAAGTGCTTTTGGTACTGACGGTAAAAAAATCATTGAAGCAAATGAAAATGTACAAGCGGGCTATCATTCTTTTCAACTGTCTTTACCCAACGGTGTATATCTGATTCAGGTGAAAGGTGCAGGATATTCTCATACTGCAAAAGTAGTCAGTCAGGCCGGGAACATTATCATTCCAAAAATAACTTATAGCGAGATGCCGCAACCTAAAACAATGCCGCAAAAGATTAAAAATATTGCCGGAACTATGCTTTATTCACCTGGTGATCAATTGCTTTACAAAGGAATTTCAGGCAATAGTTGTACAGTAACTACCGATGTACCAACAGGAAGTAAAACTGTAAATATGGAATTTGTGGTATGCAGGGATGGTTCAGGGAATTATTATTCGACAGTCAAAATCGGCACCCAAGTGTGGATGGCCGAAAACCTGAATACTACCAAATATCTTAACGGAGATGATATAGTTTACCTGTCCGACGGTAATGATTGGAAATATGCCTACTCCGGAGCAATGTGCAACAATTATAACAATGTGGATTATGGAAGTAGATACGGCAAGCTCTATAACTGGTATGCTGTAAACGACAGTCGTAAATTAGCTCCCACAGGTTGGCATGTAGCCACGCATGATGAGTGGACAGCACTTAAGGTCCACGTGGATACCCATTGGGGAGCATTCGCCAATGTAGCCAAAGCCCTTGCCGCCGATACCGATTGGAAAAACTCTCTGGTCGAAGGTGCGGTAGGTAATAACCTCTATGGTAATAACTATACCGGTTTTACAGCGCTACCCGGTGGTGACCGTGGCGGTACGAATGGTACATTTTTCAATATCCTGGAAGGCGCTTTCTGGTGGACTTCATCCGAGTATAATATAAGCAATGCCTGGTATTGGTATTTTGATAATAATGCCCTCTATATAGTTTGGGACAATAGCCGGAAGCAATTCGGTCTATCCGTACGTTGTGTAAAGGATTAACATTGACCCATAATATCACCCAAAATGGATGGCTTTAGAATGAAAACTCCCCGATGCAGATTTGTATCAGGGAGTTTTTTGTTATTATTCTGATATTCAACACACGGTGAAAATTTCAGATAAAAATAATCCGGTGAAATCTTCATTGAAAAGATAAAAAACAGATTAATTTAAATGATTCATCAACTAAATCAAAAAAACAATTGTTCTATACAGAGTAAGGAATTAATCAACATGTCAAACTTTTTTATTTTTTTAATTATGAAGTTACTAAAACTATTAGGCCGGATAGAACAAGGATTCATGACTGACCGTAGAATGGCTGGCAGCAAAAGAAACTGGGCAAAGGTCAAGGCTGCCTATAAAAGGAACATGATACATAATGCAAAAACACATACACTAAATGTTGTGAGTCTTCATGAACGAAATGGAAGCAGAGGAAATGGAATTGGTATGGGACATCGTAATCGGCAAGTTAGTACTAAATAGATTTTAGAACCAAGAATCAAGAACCAAGATTCAGGATAATACAAAAACTCCCGGATGCAGATTTGTATCGGGGAGCTTTTTTTTTGGCAATAGCGTTAATTCCGGGTAAAATGAAATTGCCTTTTACGAATTGAATAAAACAAACTTGTAATTTTCAACCTGGTTTAAAAAATAAAAGCTATTTTTGTGCATTCCAACGTATTTAAAACCAAAGATAAAACATAAAACGATGAAAAAGCTACTTTTAATTATGCTGGTAAATATCCTGGCAATAGCTTTTGCTGCTTCACAACCGATCAGTGGAACATATGCCATCCAAAACACAGTAACAAATAAAAACCTCAGACCTTATGATGCAGGCGGTCAGAATGGGAACAGAATTGTATCGTACGATCATGTAGCCTGGAAGTGTATGACCTGGGATTTTATAAACGTGAAAGACAGCACTTACCGACTCAGGAATCTTTTTACCTCCAAGACTTTTCAGGCTAAAGATACTCCCGCCAAACAAGGATCAACGCTCGAGCAGCAACCCCTATCAGCAACAGAGACACAACAATGGGAATTTATCAAAATTTCAAAAAATGCATATTTTATTCGACTGAAAGGAACAGACTTATATATTACAGCTGCATCCGATGATACCAACAGCGATATAATATTACAAGCAAAACAGAAGAACGCTTTACAAACCTGGCGTTTAGTAGCACAAAAACCTACTATGTGAACCCTGAGCCTGAACTTATTAAAATCAAATGCCTATAAAAAGTCAGTTAACCTCACATGAAATAGATGCTCTTAACCTCATAACTCCCCGACGCGATAGTGTATGGGGAGTTTTTTATTATGAGAAAAGGCAGCAATTAATAAAATAATTGGCAACTTTTTGTAAACAGATTTGTTTATTTATTACCTTTGCAAAAATTCATTTAGTATCATGGACTCAATTATATCAATTATTAAAGGAATACATCCAGGCATTATACTGGAAAGAGAACTCAAGAAAAGAAACCTTGCAAAAGGTCGTTTTGCCCTTTCAATTAATGAGTTTCCTCAAACTCTTGCAACCATAACGAAAGGAAAACGCAGAATGAATCCGGCTTTGTCATTGAAAATTGAACATGCTTTGGGCATGGAAGAAGGATTTTTTATGGTATTGCAAGCTTACAATGATATAGAACAGGAAAAGAAAAAGCAGGCTATAAACTATCATCCTGACTTAACAAAAATTCGTCCGGTTGTATTCTGGGACACTGATTTAAACAGCATTGATTGGGATAGAAATAAACCTGCGGTTATAAAAAGGATTTTTGAACGGGGAAATGAAATGGAGAAGTATGAGATCATCCGTTTTTATGGACAGAATATTGTAAATAAAACGCTCAATCCTGAAACAGAATTACTTCCTACGGAAATAGAAAAAAGCAAAAATTAATTCATTAAAATGCCGGCATCATTATATTACAATACAGTTAAACCTCTTTTATTGTCCACATTACAGACATTAATGAGTGCCAGGGAATTTGATGCTTTCAGATTAGTGGGAGGAACAGCTTTAAGTCTACAATTAGGACATCGGGAATCTGTTGACATTGATTTGTTTACTGATGCCTTTTATGATTCGATTGACTTTAATGCAATTGATTCGTATCTAAGACGTAATTACCCATATACGGATACCTTAAAAACTGAAATTGTTGGAATGGGTAAAGGATACTATATTGGTAGTACTAAGCTCCAATGTATCAAGTTAGATTTGTATTATACTGATACTTTTATTCGTCCAGCTATTGAAATTGATGGTCTGCGGTTAGCAAGTATTGAAGAAATTATTGCCATGAAACTCGAGGTTATATCAAATGGAGGAAGGAAAAAAGATTTCTGGGATCTACACGAGTTGCTTGATTCATATACTATTGAAAAAATGCTGCAATTGCATGAAGAACGCTATCCATACTCCCATAACAGAGAAGAGATCATAAATAATTTCACCCTATTTAAAAAAGCAGATGAAGATTTTAATCCGATTTGCTTGAGAGGGAAATATTGGGAAGTAATTAAATATGATTTTCTGGATCATTTAAAGACTTATCGAACTTAATAATATTGAATGTTGTATTATATTTAGAACTCCCCTACCCCAAGGATACGCGTTTTTTTATACCTTCTGATTGCTTATTATCCTATTTCAGAAATTTACAGTTTTTTTCTCCTGCCCAATTAAACCTTTTCCCTTTATATTCGTCAAATGAAATTGAAAACACTGTGTATAAAGGAATGCAAGTTGAATATTAGTTGACCTGCATGATTAGTCCATTATTCACATGCTTTTCAAACCCTTAGCGAAAACCTTATAAATTACAATCATTATCTCCAACTTAACATGAAACAGTTTTTTTTATTCGTTACCCTTTTTCTTTTAATAAGCATCACTTCCTTTGCACAACACAGCATCCAGTCTACTGTTTTTGACGCTAAAAATGGTCTGCCGATAGAAATGGGAAATGTACGTTTATTACGTGCATCTGACTCTACACTGGTAACCGGATGTCAAACTGACCTGAAAGGTAATTTTATGATGAGTAAAATAAAACCGGGCAATTACACCCTGGTAATTACCAATATAGGGTATTTTTCTTACCGGAAAAACATTAAGGTAGAGAATAAAGATTTGATACTGAAAGGCATTCAGTTAGCCGAAAATGTACAATTGCTGAACGAAGTAGAGGTAAGAGGAACAGCAGCACAAATGGTAGTAAAAGGCGATACAGTAGAATATAACGCAACAGCTTTTAAAACCACACAGAATGCCGTTGTGGAAGATTTATTGAAACGACTTCCGGGCGTTGAAGTCAGTGCCGAAGGTAAAATCACAGTCAATGGTGAAGAAATAAAGAAAATCCGTGTTAACGGTAAAAAGTTCTTCAGCGATGATGTACAAATGGCATCCAAAAATATTCCGGCTGATTTAATAGATAAAATACAAGTGTTGGAACAAAAATCGGATATGGCTATTCTGACCGGTTTTGAGGATAACGATACAGAACGTATCATCAACTTAACATTCAAATCGAACCGCAAAAAAGGCACTTTTGGAAATGTAACCGGTGGAGCAGGTCTGGATACAAACAGTGAAGTGCGTTACGATGGGAATATGTTTTTAAACCTGATTGACGGAGAAGCTCAAACAGCGATAACCGGCGGAGGTAACAATACAAACACGAGCCGAAGCGGACGGGGACGTGGCTGGTCGGGAGGCAGTAACAGCGGGATTACAACAACTCAGAATATTGGTGTAAACAACAATACGCTGATCAGTGAAGCATTAAAATTAGGTGGCGACGGATCTTTTAATCATTCCAGCAACGAAAGTATTACCGAAAGTAACAGGGAAAGTTATTTAAAAGGATCGACCTACACCGACCAGTCGAACAACACATCGCTAAACAATAATTACTCAGCCAATATGCGTCTGGAAATGGAATGGAAACTGGATAGTTTAAATACCATTATATTCCAGCCGAATATGAGTTACAACCGGAGTTTCAGCGAGAGTACCAGAGATTATATTTACCTGACCAATAATGACAGCACCAGTTGGGGGAATACTAACAATTATGGCAACGGATCGTCGGTTAACGGTGGATTAACTGTGATATACAATCACAAATTTGCTTCTAAAAAAGGGCGCACATTTACTTCGAATTTTAATTCCAGCCTTTCGCAAAGTAACAATGAAAGCTTTAATATTTCCGATAAATTTACACCTACTACCATAACAAATATCGATCAACGGACAACCAATATTTCGGACAACTACAATTTTAATTTACGGATGTCGTTTGTGGAGCCGCTCTGGAATCTGAAGAATTTTCTGGAAACATCTGTTTCGTTACGTAATTCGAATAATATCGCTGAAAAAGAACAATTCTACAGAAATTCTGCAGGGCAGGACTCATTGAAAAACGATGAATACAGCAACAACTTTAGAAATAAATTCTTCAGCGAAACTTTGGAATTGAACTATCGGTATGTGACAAAAGATTTCAACGCCATGTTGGGATTAAAAGGAGAACCCTCGCAAACATACAGTTATACCACTTACGGTGATGGAGCCATCAGGGATGTAAAAAACGAAGTATTTAACTTTGCTCCTACCGGCCGTTTACAATATAATTTCGGCAGGAAAAAATTTGCCCGTATCGATTATCGCGGACAATCCGATCAACCAAGTGTTAACCAAATGCAGCCGGTAAAAAACAATTCGAACCTGATGAATGAAACGGTTGGAAATCCATTACTGAATCCGGAATTTTCGCACAGGTTTCGCATGATGTATACTACTTTTAACGACAGTACTTTTTCTTCTTTCAATGCTTCGTTAAGTGCACAGGGAACGAAAGACGCCCTTGTTTCGAACAGTATATACGATGTTACAGGGAAACAATATAGTCAAACTGTCAATTCAAAATCAATTCCGATCAACCTGAACGGAAATTTCATGTTCAACATACCACTTATCCAAAAACGCTTACATTTCAATACGAATACCTCGGGTGGTTTTAGCAAACGGTATGGCTACTCCTCTAAAAAAGATTCAAATTCCGTTGCAATCGACACTGATAATCTGGAACTTGGCGATTTGAGCAGTACCCGCAGATATAATGCGAGTGAACAACTTGCGTTAACTTTTACACATGATGTGATAGAAGTTGGCGTACGTGGAAGAGTAAATTATTCTAACACATGGAATAACCTGAATCCTAAAATAGCGGAAACCTATGACTGGACAGGCTCGGGGAATGTTATTGTACACTTACCCTATAATTTCAATATCGGCACCGATCTGAATTATACCACCCGTCAGGGTTATTCTGATTTCGATCAGAATGAATTGATCTGGAATGCCACTTTTGATAAAACATTGTTTAAAAGCAAAGGCGTTTTATCATTGAAACTGAATGATATTCTGCGTCAGCAACTCAATATCCGTCAAACAATTGGTGACAACTATATACAATACAACAGTTACAATACGCTTACATCTTACTTTTTGTTGAGCTTTTCATACAAAATCAATAAATTTGCAGGAAATACAAATCCGGCTGTACCAAATATGGAACGCTTTGGACCTGGAAACCGCCCACAAAGAGGTGATGGCGGTGGCAGAGGTGATGGTGGTGGCAGAGGTGGTCGATTTGGAGATGATCATTAAGGCGAAGCAGAATAAAAAGTTGAAGTAAATAAAAAGGAAGCCCGCTCTTTATGAGTTGACTTCCTTTTTTTATATGGAGGGATATCACAGGGTATATTTCTTGTCGGTTAAAACGATAAGAAGGAGCACAAATCCACTTTCAGACTTATTCCCTAATCATCGGGCTAAACCTAAAAGCGTGCGAAACACCTTGGAGAGTTTGAATCGCATCGACCTCTGTTTTAATGATATTCCAAACAAACTCTTTTGGGAGTTTCGCGCGCCAAAAGGATTGAAATACCCCTCCCTTCATTTATGTTACTGAAACTTAATTCTGACTTTAATCAGGAAGATAAAATCGGGAGTATTCACGGAACTGTGTCTAACATTATTTTTTCGAAGAGAAGAATTATATCTGCCTTTTAAGATATTGCCAGTAGTATGACAAGGGTGGCAAGGAACGACGCCACATGTTTACCCTTGTCAT
>Ga0209512_1000451_pt1 | contig 67798 bp, 74 predicted proteins | sample frozenSSSSmetaG_FD_184142 | JGI IMG/M metagenome (GOLD analysis project Ga0209512, IMG submission 184142) | Glacier valley bacterial and archeal communities from Borup Fiord, Nunavut, Canada, to study Microbial Dark Matter (Phase II) -... | ecosystem: Environmental > Aquatic > Freshwater > Ice >...
TGAGTAGTGAGTAGTGAGTAGTGAGTAGTGAGTAGTGAGTAGTGAGTAGTGAGTAGTGAGTAGTGAGTAGTGAGTAGTGAGTAGTGAGTAGTGAGTAGTGAATAGCGAGTAGTGAGTAGTGAGTAGTGAGTAGTGAGTAGTGAGTAGTGAGTAGTGAGTAGTGAGTAGTGAGTAGTGAGTAGTGAGTAGCGAGTAGTGAGTAGCGAGTAGTGAGTAGTGAGTAGTGAGTAGTGAGTAGTGAGTAGTGAGTAGTGAGTAGTGAGTAGTGAGTAGTGAGTAGTGAATAGCGAGTAGTGACGTTGGAGGGATGACTGAAGAGATGTATGTACATTGTCTCAAAGACACAAAGACACAAAGACACAAAGACCCGAAGACCCGAAGGGGGTGGCTTGTCGTCTCACAAAGCACCCTCCCGATCCGTAAGGCTATCGTGGGGTAGGGGGGGGCACTAGCCTGATTGATTGATTGATTAAAACCCATCAGAGCCAAATACTGCAAGTCTGGGATAAATTGAAAGTACCTACTCTATTAAGATGAAGAATATCATATCATATCATATCATATCATCATATCAGATGGAGGCGTCTCTGCCCGACTTGTCTTCGGACGAGGCCTTGACTACGTCGTCTATGACTTGCTGTCGCCCGCCTTGTTGCTGATGGAGTGAGTAGTGCAGCAAGAAAGGCGTCCGAGCGTGATGCTCTGAATCGTGCGCACCTGCACCTCGATCACCATGGCAATTGAAGCAGACTGATCAGACTCCGAATCTCACCATTTCACCATCTCACCATCTCATCATCTCGTTGGTCGCGGATCATCTGACGGACTGGTGTTTGAGGTTCGAGCGAGCGGCGCAGGCATTTACCCCGTGGCGCTGGATTCTCCGCATATCCCAGCCAAAATGGCTGTTGATATGGCCATTATTGAGCATGCACATTACAGGAAGCCTAGATGGGTACCAGCCAGAGGTTTCCATGAATATGATATATCGATATTCGGGCTGGCAATGGAGTGATCATGAATGAATGCCATGTCCCGTGCCTTGCCTCCTATCGTGTGTCTTCCTCTGCCTGCCTCCTTCGTCGCCGAGTCTCAATTATTGCATGCACGGCAAGTATCTTTAACTCCTATATCCAACAACGATGGCAACAGACAGCATGTTGATCCCTGAGTTCCCGACGTCGCCTCGTCCGTCGTGTCTGTCTGGCAAGAATGGGAATAAAAATCCTCGTCGGATCATATGCTTTTATCCAACACTCGTCGTTCCCCAGTGCTTCAGAGAGACCATCTGAAACCCAGTGCATCCCTGCTCATACACGCTATCTCCACGCCATTAAAAAGGGTATGTAGCCCACCTCCACTCCCGCAGCTGCGCCGCACCAGGTGGTGGTCCGGCGCGCCACTGACCACATCAAACCTAGGTACCTACGAGCCTACACAGAACTCGAAATCAGCCATCAGAAGCCATGTCAAGCCATGCCAACCTCCGATTGCGACGAGCGTCCGTGGGCTCACATCTAGAAACAGCGAAATCCTTCTAGCCCTATGTCGAACTCTCGGCCACTTCGGATGATCGTCCACGCCGGGAGAGCACGGCGCCGACGTGATTTCTCCTCGAGGTCTCTCGGTACCCCGTGCAGCAGTTCGCAGCAACTGGCTCTGCTAATTCCAAACCCTCACGATTTGTCACTGATGACGATGAAGACTCTCGCATCCAGCCTCCCACTCTCGCTCCCTCAGCGACGCCGACCCGAAAATGCCCTGCCCCAGAACCTGCCGTTTCCAAGACGTCTGGCTGCAGTCAGCTGAATCTTTCAGGAACAGGAGCAGGAACAGGAACCGAATCCCCCTCCCCCAAACCCCAATCATCCCAGGATCCAGGTGCGTCGAGTCCTTGCGGGAATTGCGAAATCACAGCAAAACAAAAATGGAGTCGTCCAACATGGGCAGGCACCCTCCCCAGATCCAGCACCTCTGCCCCTCCTCGTCACTCGTAAACCAACTTCGCCGGCCCAGAAACAGCCTAGCGCGGCGAAACGCATGAATCTCCATATGGACATGAGAGGAGACGGAGCTGCTTATGGCAGATTTGGACAAGGCGACGCATGAATCTTGATAGAATGTTTAATATAACGATCTACGAATATAGCCCATACCTGCAGGGACAGAGGCACGCCTGAGATGGCGGGTACCCTATCTCGTTGCGATCCCTCCACCCCGCGGAGCCGAAAGGGACACGTTGGCACGATGCTTGCGCGGCGCAGTGAGGACTTTGTGTGAGGGAACTCCAGCTCGATTTAGAGTTTTATATCCGAGCATGAATGACGCGTTGTTCCCAGATGTTTCCTCCCGTGTCCATCGGCTGAAACCACCTGCTCATCCCCCGTCCCATCTCTCGTTCCAGATCCAGAAATCAACTCCTTCCTAGCCCTGAACGCCCAAACCCCAAAAGCATAGCATGTCGTGATCCCCTCACTTCCCCCTCCCACCGTGCCCATAAACGGCGCCTCTCCTCACTTCTCACCGTTTATCCGTTTCCAGACTTGCGCCTCGGTCTCTGCCAACTTCTCCCCCGCACTGGACGCCCACTTCTTAGCCGTCTCCCAGATGCTGCCCTCGTCTGTGCTGTCGTCCAAGGTCCCCGCGTGATGCCATTGGTTGCTTCGCTCTGTTCGTTGCTGGGAAGCGGCTCTTTGCTCGGCGGTTTGGTTGGAGGCGTACGGGTTTTGTTGATATCCTAGCTTCTGTCAGTACACTGCAATACAATGAAGTAAGAAAGCAGGAGGTAAACATGAGAGGAAGAGGAAGGGTAATGTACCTGGCGGATGCTCAAAACTTGTCCTCGGAGCGACATTATCAACGACGTACAAGCTTTGAGTTGGCACGGCCACGGGATAACTTCTAGAAGGTGTAGAAGCCGTCACCGTACTGCTCGTCGGCGGCTGATATATAGTGCTCGGCGAGCTATAGCCCATCTGTGGCAGGTATGGCTGCGGGCTCGCCGTCTGCGGAGCAGGTGGCAGGTACTTCTCCCCCGCTTTGGGCGGTGGCGGGAGATTGCTTCTTATGCTGCTGGGGGCGACAGGGACAGCACCTGGCTGTGGCGCTGGTGGACCATCATCTCCCGTGGTCTTAGTAGGCGTCGGAGGCGAGGGTATATAGTTGTGCGCTGGGCCTGTGGGCTGGCCTGAGAAGTTCGTAGGCGCGGGTGCAGGATATGCACCTGGTTTGGCGGCTGGATATGATGATGTTGTGGACGCTGCGGCGGTTGTTGTGGCTGGATTGGCTGCGGGTGCAGATGTTGTGGTGCCAGAGGGAGGAGCTGCCGTTTTGGGAGTGATCCCATCTGCCTTTGCAGTCGAGATGGGACTTTGTGTATAGACTGGAATGCCCGTCATTATTGTAGGGTTTAATGGTCCTTCTTAACGTCGTCTGCGAAGCTTGGAGCTGGATCCTAGAAGGTAGATAGATGGGTGAAAGGTTTTCAGAAAGCCTGAAAGGGTTGCAATCGAGGAGTATGTATAATATTAATAGGAGTAGATCTGTCAGGAACGGTATCCCCACTAGTGCTGCAGGAGTGTCGATCAGTATTCCATTCAACAGTTGATTGTCAGCTTGGGCTATTATTGACATGTGTCTTGGGAAACAATGGAGAGAAGCTTGCGTGGCTGTGGTGTGTCAGCCTCGCCTACGTCATGCTTCCTCATCCGACTTTCCAGTTCCTCGTGCAACTCACGGGTTTGGACTTTAGAAACCTATCACGAATCTTCAAAAAAGCCATACTGGTTTGTATTATACAACGTGTTATTTATTACTATTGTTAACGCAAAATTATTTACCAGCTTTTATAAACACGAATAGATCAATAAAGATAACATTCTAACGCTTTAATATGTGCCTTCATATCTCATAAGCTGAGTAATGAAATCATAGAATCCGAAGCGCAGATTACATAGAGAATGGTCCGGAAGTCTTCAGAATCAGAACGGCCCATAAAACAGACATTGAGCAACTCACCGTATCGAATCTCATTAAAATCAGCGACTTCTGAGCAATGGGCGAGGAAAATCCTCAAGTCTTACGGTCCCAATCATTGTTGAATACAGAGATCGAATAACCTCCTAGAACTGTGAATTGCCAACTGCCTAGAACGACTCTGATAACCTGTGGATCATACAGATACTATATCATTACTTCAAACGCCGGCCCCAATATTCCATGCTCCAATCCAGCCTCATAATCCCTAGAACATCCAATAATAATACGTTTTCATCATTCTTGACTCTCCTTCCCTCCCCTATCGTTCCCACCTGCAACAGACGCCACGAAGTCCTGATACTTGAAAACTTCTCCTCTCTTTCCCCCCATCATAGTCTTGCCAAACGCCCTCCTCCCACTAAAACCACTCATAATCCTATCCACGTCCCTCGCCGTCAACGGTTCCTCTCCTAGCTCAGGCGCCGTATGCAACAACGCATCCCTCAGCTCCGCCAAGTCAACCTGCCCACTATCATCATCATCAAAAGCCGCGAAGGCGCTCAGCAATTCATTCGGCGGCGACAGACTCGCCAGCAGCGTCGATATCTGCGTGAGGAACGTAGCCATCGTCATTGTCTGCGCCTGGCTCGGTGGGAAGAACGCCGCGAGGTCGGACGAAGAGCTGGGCAGACCGAGCTGCGTCAGCATATCCGCAATGTCGTCCCGATCGACGATACCGTCACTGTCGCGGTCCAGAATCTGGAAACCCTCGCGCAGCTCGCGAACCTGCCCGGGTTGGAGCTTGGATAGAGCGTTTGCATCGGACATTGGCCGAGCGTCATAGCTAGGTCGGGATGGCCGTGGACTCGACTCGGATTTGAGTGGACTCGATCGGGGATTGGACTCGAAGCGGTCGGTGAGCATGGAGCCTGATCGAGGACTCGATTCTGCGCCCCGGGTTGGCGAGCGCTCTGGTTCACGGCGGGGAGAGGGGATCGAGGCTGCGAGACCGCGAGGTGTCCAATTCTTGTCTGGATTGGGTGTTGAGGTGCTGGAGTGCAGCTTTGAAGGCGTGCCCATTTGTTTTGTCGGCGAGGGAGTTGTTGCGGAAATGGCGGTGGCTGCGGTTGTGGTGTTGCGGAGTGGCGAGGGAGAGGCTGGAGATTCGGGTCTGCGGAATGGAGATGTGCGGGGGGAGTTAAAGGAGAGGGGCGAGGGCTTGTAAGAAGCTTGAGCGGCCTGGAATGATGGATCAGCATCTTAAAGGTGGTGTTTGGAGTATGAACGACTCTGGGGGCTACACAAGGAAGTGGAGTTTGCTCACCATGTTGGCAGCCGCGATGCAGACGGGGATGGGGAAAGTATGTGGCTTGAAGATTGCAGCAAGTGTAACCTAGAAATAATGACGACAAAGACGAGAGTGCTTGCAAAGAAGGATATGAGGAAAGATATGAAAGCCTGTGGGCAATGCTATACTCCGTATATTGCAATGACAGAGATGACGAAGATGACGAAGATGACGAAGATGACGAAGATCGAACAACAGAACCGTTGTGGTTACGACAAATGTTCCCTATTGGTTGTCTCGAGTCAAGGTAAACAAAGCTGCGAGCAGTGGAGCACAGCCTTGCATCGCGTCGCGCACGGGCGCGAGGCTCCAAGAGCCCAAGCATAGCCCCTGGTCAACTCGTGCATTTCAGGGGTTACAATCGCACTGCATGAGATGGGAATGGGAATGCTTCAGTCTCAAAGATCCCGAACAACTTCAGAACGCCGAACGAGCATCGAGAGAGACTTCTAGGCCATTGACATCTGTTTACGGAATTTGTACATATCCAGAGGAATCGCGCTGAGCGCATTTCCCAAAAGCAACTGCGAATCGCGTCCACGGTTTCTCAGATGCCCCTCGTTCATCTTCAACACCGATCGGCCAAGAGGTGATACAACTCGCCTCATTGTCTCCTCTTGATACGCATATAAGTCCCCGCGATGGCTTCTGCGCATGCGAGCGGCCAAGGGCTGTATCGACCTCCTACCAATGGCACCACGAGCTCAAATGGCAGTGTGGTAAACAAACGAACTTCTCTCTCCTCCTTCCCTTCCTCCCGCTCTGCGTCGCAAGTCTCTCGCGATTTGAAATCTCCTGCGCCTCCTCCACTAGACACGAACCAAACCTCTAATTCGAGCTCCGCGCAAAGCGCGAAGACGCCATCGAGCGGCGTCTCCCCACACACCTCACTGTCTTCCCAAAAAGTCAATCCCCATGCGCACTCACAGAGGAAGTTACGGTCCCAATACCCGCGCGGCAGTACAGAGAACCATGTCGAATATATACTTGTGGCTTCGTTCGATATTGATCGAGGGCCCATCATGGAGCACCAATATCCAGTTGCGATTACCGGCGATGAGCATATGTTAGCGGAGCTCATGTTGCCTGACCAGGCGCATGTGCGAAATCAGGATTGGACAATATTTTTCTTGCACAAAGATACGAGCCAAGAGGAGGAAGAGGCGGAATTGAAAGCCGAGAGGCGGAGAAGAAGAAAAAGGAGAAGGGATATCGCCGAGGGGTTAATCGAGCCCCAGGAAGAGGATGAGGTGGATGAAGAGCACCCTTCAGATAATGATAGCGACAGCTCGGATGATAGCGAGCCAGAAGGAGGTGAAGGGCCGCCCCTCATTTATGTTTTAAATTTGGTCAATACGAAGCAAGACAAAACGGCCAAAAGAGGAGCCGTTGTGAAGGCCATGGCAATTTGCACACGGCACCCGTTCTTACATATATATAAGGTTAGTAGTTCCAATGATGGAAGGATGTCTATCCACTGACCACCTAGCCCTTATTATTATTGGCATTGGAGGAATACTTCAAGGCACCACACCCAAGCACGCTGGCAATTCTATACGATGCGGTGAACACGATGGATCTTTCACTCATGCCAAGGCTTTCACTTCTGGAGAGATATTTGCTGCAGGCCAGCGACAACAAGGATCTTTTTGTGGGAAAGTTCGAACAGATGATACAAATGCGCATGGCCGAAGACAGCGGAGAAAAGAAGAGGGATGCCATGCTGGCGCAGAGTAGCCCAGAGAAGAGGCCAGACCTCACTCGGAATGGTACGAAAGCTCATGTTCAGCAAGGACATTCCGAATATTCTGTTCCGCGAGACACGCATGAATTCGAGACAAAGGTTATCTATAATGGAATACCGATACCGATCAAGGTCCCAGTAGCCATCTCCCCGGAGACAGTAGGCGACTTTTCCTTGATCAAACTGATACAGACTTTCGGCGACCCTCATGCGAAAGCGCCTCAGCCTTTTGCTCTACATCAGCATCTTACGACTGGGGGAGCTTATACTCATCCGATAATCGTTCTTGTCAATGCTGTGCTTACGCAAAAGAGAGTTATATTCTTAGGCCACAACCGACCATCTGGCGAAGTTGCCGAAGCAGTTCTAGCCGCGTGCGCATTGGCATCAGGAGGCATTCTTCGAGGCTTCACTCGCCATGCGTTTCCATATACCGACTTGAGCAAGATTGATGATTTGCTGAAAGTACCTGGATTCATCGCAGGTGTAACAAATCCAACATTTGAGAACCACCCAGAATGGTGGGATGTACTTTGCGATCTGCCGACTGGGCGCATGAAAATCAGTACTCGGATTGAGCAGGCGCCAATAACAGAAGGATTGCTATACTTCCAGCAACAGAACCCACAGCTGTCTGTGACAACTGGTGCTGCCGCGTCAACGACACAGACGAGTCTTGATCCAACTGGAGATGCTGCTTTCATGGCTGATGTTCTACGCAGCATAGCTGCGCGGCACGGCGAAAATGTTGTTCGATCGAAGTGGAGGCAATGGGTCGAGAAATTCACAAGGATCGCAGCGGCTTTTGAAGAAGGTGTTTATGGCGCAAGCGCTCTATACATCGGAGGCGAAGAAGAAGGAAAATCAAAGGCTGGCTTGAACGGCCATGGCTACGTCTGGAGCGACGACGCGACGAGACAGAAAGAGCTGGCAGGAAATGTGAGCAGAATCGAGGGATGGCGGAATACTCGAAGCTATTACAGTTTTATTCAAGTGAGTCCCGGTTTGCAAAAATGCACTGAAGTAATAGCTGACAGAATCAGGACCTCGCTCAACTTTATACATATCGGCCTATGAAGTATCTCGATTTGCATCACCTGCACGATCGTTTGCGTACTCAGAAGTTGACGCAATCTGCTTCAGGCGAGATATACACTGCTTTCTCAACTGCAATGCGTACATACGATGAGATCTGCCAACTTCTCACTGTGTGTCCTGAATCTCAGGCTGGGCTGTTCTATATCGCTCTGGGGTTGTTCCACAAGGATGTTGATGTGAGCAAGAAGACGGTGGATCTGCTCGAGAGGATCAGCGAACATGAAGCCGGGCGACATTGGTGGGCGGCGCTGAGCCGCTTCGAAAAACTGGCATTTATCAGAATCAAAAGAGAAGTAGAGGCAGAAGCAAAGAGCAATACCGAAGGGGATGAAACCAGGCCTTCTAAACGCTCACCGTTCCTGGGCATGAGGGAGAGTTGATGGGATGAATTGTTCGCTTGGATGTGTTTGGATTCATGAATCACGAGGTTATGATAGGAATGAATGATTATTAGGATAACTTTACATAGGCCTTTGCGCCGTAATGGACGGTGTCTACGGTGTACAAAGGAGTAGAACAATGGCGAGTTGTATATGCGTATGTATGGGTACCTATGCTACCATACCAATTGAGGGAATTGTTTCCGGGGCCCTGAATTGCGGGGCGATATCCAGGTGTCTGGTGGGGGTAGAGGGGTAAATGATACGGCGTCATAGGTTGCTCCCAAACCAATTTATGACCGCCGCAGGAGCACGCTGATAAATAGATATGATGTCCGCAACCTCATGCTCCTTTCTCACCTGAAATTCTCTTTCCGCCCACCACCGCCAATCCGCCCATTCCGTAGATTCTTGAATTACAAGATGGCAGACCACTTTACAGTCCAGGCGACGATTGCGAGCTTCGGAGGCCGCTTGTTGAAGCTTGAGCACAATGCAACGTCGACGGGCACGCCGATGAAACTGAACCTTTATCTGCCAGCACAGGCGGAGAAGAGCAAGGTGCCGGTGATATTCTATCTGGCGGGCCTGACATGTACGGGGGATAATGGAGCGGAGAAGGGATTCTTCCAGGCAACGGCGAGTAAACACGGGATTGCAATTGTGTATCCCGATACCAGTCCACGTACGCATGCTCCATCCCACTTCAAGCTGATTTGGAAATTCGCACTTAGCATGGGGATAGGATCAGACGCTGACGAGAGGCAGGAGGACTCAACATCCAAGGCGAAGACGATAGCTGGGACTTCGGAAGTGGCGCGGGTTTCTACGTCGATGCGACCCAGGCGCCCTACTCCGGGGGCTACAAGATGTACTCGTACATCACGTCCGAGCTGCCATCGGCCCTCTACAAGCAGTTCGACAGCCTGGATGGCTCGCGTGTCAGCATTATGGGCCACTCGATGGGCGGGCATGGCGCCCTGACGCTGTTTCTGAAGAATCCGGGCAAGTATAGGAGCGTGAGTGCGTTTGCGCCGATCGCGAATCCGAAGAAGTGCCCGTGGGGACAGAAGGCGTTTGGCGGGTATTTAGAGAGTGAGAGGGAGTGGGATGAGTGGGATGCGTCGGAGTTGGTGAAGAAGTGGGACGGGGAGTTTGAGGCGTTGATTGATGTGGTAGGTTCCCCTGGGGCGATCGGATGTCCGAGGAGGAGCGTGGGGAAGATGAGCTGACGAATGGTGAAGGGTGATGCGGATAACTTCTACAAGCAGGGACAACTACTGCCAGAGAACTTTATTGAGGCGGCGAAGTCGAGCGGGAAAGTTGATAAGATCAACTTGAGAGTGCAGAAGGTAGGCTTCAGCCTTTGAATCTGTAGAATATCGGGCTGGATTCTAATCTGATTGCAGGGCTATGACCACAGTTACTTCTTCATTTCGACCTTTTCGGAGGATCACATCAACTATCATGCGAAGCATCTGCTGTAGTAGGTAATTCTAAACGTCGACAAATGAAGGTTTGGCTGATTTTCACAGAAGCGATTTGAGCCAGCGTGAAAAGCTATAGCTCGGAAGATGGACAAGAATAATAAGATATTCTCATCACAAATCAATTCACGATATGCACATGATCAAGTCTCATAGCTCCATTAGGATTTACAGTCCAGACTTGTGTCTTATCCATAACGCCAAGTTTACCCTCCATCCAGAAGCCGTTGTAATATGCATCGCTAAGTAATCAGGGAGTATTGAGAGAAAGAGATCGAGCAAGGCCTATGCAGACAATCTAAGTGAGGAGCTCTTCACAAGTCCAGTCCTCGTACCTGGAAAGGAGAAATTAGCATCCTGTGAAAATGATCACCTTCCATAGATCGGAGCCTTACCATCCATCTGGCATGTATCTTCTGACAATCAGCGGGATCTTCTTTTCTCTCAGCTCCTTGATAGCAATCTGCAACGGATCCGTCTCTCCCTCCAGATCAACCAAAACAGGCGCATTCATGCTGATCTGCAGTGCCCTCGTGCCCAAGATTCTCGCTCTCTCATACTTCGTCATATACGGAGTCGTAGTTCTCTCACTGTTCGGAATCTTCTTGTCCTTTGGCGCCAAGCCCTTTGCTTTCGCAGCAGCCGCTGATGGATCGCCCGAGATGACAACGCCGTGTTCGCCGGTGGCGAGGAGCTGGTCGGGGTTCTGCGCCGCTTGAAGGTCGTCGATCTGGGGGACTTCATCCTCGCCGTTGTATGGCTCTGGCTCTTCTGGGTCATACTCTGGCTCCTCATCCTCATAGGCTGGGGAGTTTCTGTTCCATTGGATCAGCAATGAACGACCATCTCGTCCGCAAAGCTTGCGCTCGAGACGCGACGCCTGGGTTCGTCGCCATGGCAACTTACCCTCCTCCGCCGTAATCATCTCCTGCGTCAGACATAGTCGCAACAATATAAACGAGCTGAGCTTGATGAAGATATTATTTCAGAAGTCTGATTGAGTAGTCGTGAGAAAGTCGCAGTGGTTGACAATGACAGTAATGCCAGACATAAAGAATTTGGAGCCTCGCGCAGATGCTTGGCACCGAAATTTAAGGTTTGCGCCGGACGTTCGCTCACCGCCTTCCGGACACGTCCCAAAAAATATTCTGTCAGCTTTACCTATTTACGAGCTGTCAGGTATTTCAAAATTTCGTTCACACCTCCACCAATGTTTGTACCTTAAAAGTATCTCTGTTGCATCCGGACCTAATGGGCGGCGGCAACATGGAGAGTGCTGGTTCCAAGAGAAAGGCTACTCATGCATTGCGAGACTCTACAAAGCGTACGAGAGTCGACAACTCCGTCATAGGTAAGCTACAATATCAATATTTACCTCATTGCCGTTCTGCCAGTGCTGATAGACAATAGACCCATCCTTTCTCAGTTCTGATAACGAAGATGACGACAGCTATTCTGATCATGATGACTCCGACGCTCCCAGTGACGAGGATTGTCCTAATACCGAAACTCCGCTCACACCTCATTCTCCCTCATCTCGAAAATTCCCGTCGGAGCTCAAGACTATCAAGTGCCCATATGAAGGCTGTACGAAAAGCTTCAACAGGCCTGCCCGGCTAGCATCCCATATCAGATCTCATACCAATGAGCGCCCGTTCGCCTGCTCCTATGAAGGATGTGATAAGGCATATATGGAAGAGAAGCATTTAAAGCAGCATGTTAAAGGATCTCACACACATGAAAGGAACCATAAATGCAGCTGGGAAGGATGTCCAAAAAGCTTCCTCACAGCTACACGATTAAGAAGACATCAAGCGGCACATGGTGGCCATGAGCGCTTCAGATGTATAGAATATCCGCCCTGCAACCAAACCTTCCGCAAGCATCAAACCTTACAACGTCATATCCGATCGGACCATCTACAACTTAACCCCTTCCCATGTTTACGCATCGATCCAGCAACGCAAGTGCAATGCACAGCAGGCTATGATTCCGCCGGCGCATTACGAAAGCACGAAGACCGGATCCATGGAGCTCTACGATTCTGGTGCGATGAATGCTCTGCAGAAGGTGCCGCCCAACCAGCCGGATTCTCCACAAAAGCCCAATTGACGAAACACATCCGCAACGAGCATGCAAATTGTCTCTTCTGCGAGCTCAAATGCTCTTCCGAGCGTGAGCTACAACGACACATCGAAACCTTCCACGCCGCCTCGTCCACCATGCCCAAGCGCAAGCAGATCCCCTGCACCTATCCCAGCTGCGAAAAGTTCTTCACAAAGAACTACAACCTCGACGTCCACGTCCGCACAGCACACGAGGGCCAGCGCTTCATCTGCGGGCAGACCGACCTCAGCAAATCCAGCAAGCTCGAAGTCTGGGACGGCGTCGACGCCTGCGGAAAAGACTTCGTCTCGAAAGTCAACCTCGAAGACCACGTGCGGACCCAGCACCTGGGACTCCCCAGCACCGTTAATGCGCGACGAGTCAAGAAGAACGGCATCGGGGCAAGGCCGCGCAAGGCCAAGTCGGTCTCCGACGACGCCATCAGCGCCCTCACCGGCATGGGCTACGGCCAGGATCCCGTGCGCAACATTGCGTGCGACGTCGATGGCTGCGACTGGATGTTCTCCCGCGACTACGACCTGCTGCAGCACAAGCGCAGCAAGCACGGCCTCGCACCTCCTCCTTGCTACGAGGACTATACCGCCGAACCGCCGCCACAGGATCCGCACCCAGCCATGTACCCAAATGACGACCCGGAGCTGCAACGGCTGGCGGAAGGCTCATGGTGTGATGGTTACGAGCAGCCATACGAAGGCCCCCCGCATACCGGCAATGACCCCCAGGAGTGCGAGCGCCTCTTCTGTCCGCATTGGGACCACGAGATTATCTACGATGATTACACCGGGTTGGATGAGATGGAGTTTATCTTTGAGCAAGAGAGAAGGGCGAGGGCGAGAGCGTATCCGGAGCTGTCGGAGAATCTGAATAGTGCGCTGGCCTTTGAGCTGGGAATTTAGGCGGAGATGTGTGTGTGTGCGGGCGAGTTGTGTGGCGGCTGGGAGTTCGCAAGTGCTGTGGCTCCCGGCTTGTTGGTTTATAGTAATAGCCACATTATTCTGGCGTACATGTGTATATCAAGCCTATCATCATCCACGTCACGAGTAGAAGAAAGCAAGATTTCATCATCATCGTGCTTTGATTTTTCGCATCTATCTTGTGACCTGTCCAACCTAGTAGCAATCGCAGCCACTCCTCCAAACCGATGCAGCCAATTTCATGCACCCCAGACCCTCCCAAAACCCCGAGCTCGTTCCGTCCGTTGCCTGAGCCTTTCAAGCTATGCGTGGAGATATAGTATACAGCATGAAGAACGCCCAACACCACGCGCCATAATGCAACGACAACAGCAGCAGCGACATCTACCGGCCCAAGCGGCCTGCCATGCAGATCCACAGAATCGAGTGAGCCATAGCGAGCCGGTTATGCATCCGTGCAGCCTCCTCCGTAAAACAAAACAGCAAATTGAAACAAGTCTGTCATCAACGTGATTTCCTTCCGAGCTGTAGCGTGCTGGGGAACCGCGCGAAGAGGGGCCCGCAATAGCAACGGTAGATGTAAATACAAAGCACTAAGTGAAAGACGCAGCACGGTCATTGCGGCTGGATGCTGGCCATCAGGCTCAACAGCCCGTCCGCCGCACGCCCCTTGACGACGCTGCTCGCCAGATCCTCGCACGGCTCGCCCTCCGCCATCGCACCTTGCATGTGTCTCGTCGCCGTCGCCGGCGCCATCGCCATATCGACATCACTGTTCGACGGGCTCGCATTCGCCGTTGCGGGCACGCTCAGCGCGAGACCTTGCGGAGTCGCGGCGTCGGACGGGGAGGGCGCGGAGTGCTGGGTGTTCGGTAGCTCATCGTCGGCGAGCTTTGAGGGGGAGGCAACGGAGGGAAGGGCTGGGGTGGGAGAGAGCAGCTCCAGGCGGGAGAGGGGGATGTCGAGTTGGTTTGTTTTGACCTTGTACATGGCGAATTGGAGGCGGAGACGGAGGGCTGTGGCGTTCTATATATTTCGTGAGTAATAATTCTCCCATGGTGGATTAGATCTGCCAGTACTAACCTCGCGCAGCTCAGACACCGTGGGACTCGGCACACCTGGACTCTGAAGACCAGCATCCGGCTCGGTAATATTCGTCAACTGCGAATCATCCTGCACCACCGAGGTATCAAACGGGCTATTTGGCGACTGGGGCGGCGCGGTCTCGTGGCTCGACTGGTACGTCTTATAAGCGCGCTGTCCCAAGGCTATCAGAACAGCATAGCTCACCTGCGCTTCCTCGTCCGCGTCTCTCTGCCTTAACGGACCCGCCGCACCCACGACCTCCCTCTCCGCATCCTTCCCCAGCACATGTCCATGTCCCACAGCCGTACGCTCGCGCTCCTCCACGCGGGCATGCTTCGCGTGTCTGACTGCCTCCTCTGCGTCCCCTAGGAGAGAAGTAGAAGCAATCTTCCTCTTCTCGTTTCTAGACGGCGAAACAGAGGAGACGCGTAGCGGCGATGTGGGCCGGGAAGGCGGCAACGAAGCTTCCAACACCTGCTCCTTCAAGCTGTATGTCACGGGCCGCTCGGAGGCGTCGTCGAAGACGAAGGTGTTTTTCTTCGAGGGGGACTTCCGCGGACTCGCGTGCGGGGAGTTGAGGTGTTTGTTGACGTCGAGGGCGCCGAGAGCCATACGCGAGAGCGTCGGTTGGGATGGGGTTTCCATTGCAGCAGCAGGGGACGGCCTCTGGAGTCTGGCAGGAGCTGGGAGACTGGTGGGAAGGCGCGGTGTTGTGAGATCTTGGAAAGACAGCGCGTTGAATGATACCTGAGTTCCCCACGCGTTAGCTAGTGTCTCTGTTGCATAACAGTCCCATGATTCCAGAATCCCCACTCTTATGGACATAGTGACTCGAAAATAAACTCACAGGTCCCTCTAATTATCGCAGCAATCAACAAGTACTCTTATACAAGATTGTGTGGTGTTGAAGAATCGTTGTTCGTGTCGAGGTGATAAATAGGTATTGATTCCAAAGTCGCGTAACTCGAAAGCCCTCGCTCGAGCTCGTGCAAGCTGCACCAAGCACGCTCAGTCGGCTCTTACCGAGCATCCCTGCTAGGTTTGCGATCAGATTTGGCGTACCATGGTACGAATATGGAGCACCAGCCTCATTCCGCAGCGGCTACATAAACACATCACGTGCATCCTCACGAATTTCTTCCATCCATCAAAACGTACTAGAATGCGCCGCCTCTCGATTTTGCTGTGGCGAATGTCATGAAATGATCCGCCCCTTTTCGACCCCTTAGCCACATTGCGAAAACGCAAGGAAGTCGATCAATCCATCAGATCTCAGAAGATGTCTGCGAAATCGAAGAGGAATCGGATTGCAGACTCTATATAAACTAATAAGAATATTCGAACGGACAATGCGAGGTATCGTCGAAATGCTAAGGCTAAAGTACAGACAGAGCCTTGCTGTGATCCAGCCCTAGGCTTCATTGAAGATGTTCCACCCGCCCAACGCCGCGCTGCTGCCATGGCTGCCAATTTTATGAATGCCCTCAAAAACGAAAAATATGCTCAAGAATCCCTTCCCATTTTTATTTTCAACCATAAAGCCCTGGAGACGGTCCCTTCCATAACCCAAATACCCTCCCTTCATCTTAGATAAACCCCCCCCCTATTGTATGCCTTGTTCGTTCATTGAGAAAAACGACGTGTCAAATGCGAATGGCTTATCCGGTGCTGAAAAATCAATAAATTGATCCCAAGCCTCGTTGCTCGGCAGCAAGTCCTGGTCGACCATGACTGCATCATCCGCGCCGCTGACCGTGATATCCCCGAAACCGAGAAGATCGTCTGCATCACTCGGGCCAAATGGCATCCAGTTTCGATCGAATTCGCCGAACTGAAGATCGATGTTCAGATCGATGCCTTCCGTGATATCACTATTTGGTTCAGACAGCCCATCCTTGCTCGACTCTGGTGTATCATTTGGCGTGATTGATCGATACACATCCATGTTCGAGATCGCACCTCCAGCTCCTGTTTCGAACTTCTGGAAATTGTGTACTAGATCTTGAGGATTGACCGACGAATTCGCCCACAGATCTTGCATGACCTGCTCTGCTTTGGGAGGCTGTGGCTGGCTTTCTTTCGAATCTGTACCTTGCTTTGCTGCCCGCACAGCCTGTTTACCATCAGAAGGTTTTGCCTGTTTTGTGGAGACAGCAGGACTAGGTTTTCCAGTGCTACTTGGCTGTGTTTTCATGGGTATAGAGGCAAGGGCCTGGCCTTGATTTTCGGTCTTATTAGCCTGAGCATCAGCAGCTGTGCCTGACTTCTCAGCCTTCTTTGCTGTCCCGTCCTCCTCCAGACCTAGCATCTGTGCTAGTTCACCCATCATAAACTTTGCTGGGTCTTGTAATGGCTTGACATGCTCCTCTTGTTTGTGTTTGGCTAGCTCCTGTTCACTGGCGAATGGGTCATTGTAATGGTGGTCACAATCGACCTCTGGACATGCCCAGACCTTCGGTCCTTGTTTGACTTCGCCCGCTTGTCCTTGTTGATCATGGCGCATTTCCTGAGTCCCTGCAAGGCCAGTCTTGGGAGGAGGTGCGGCCTTCTGTGGAAGGATAGGAGTGGTGTTGTTGGCATTCTTCCGCTTCTTTGCAGGAGGGATACGAAGCTGGCCAGGATCAATTTGTGGTTGCCCATACATTGGTACTCCTTGTGGCGAACTAATTGCAAATGGTGGCTGGGCTGTGGTTGGCGCTGCTGGTGTATGAGATTTGCTATTCGATCGAGCATGCAGTTTATTTTGCTGCTGCTTCGCCAGTGCTTGCTGCTGTTGCTGGAGATTAGCTGCGTTAAGTGGCATGGCCTGTGACATTGGTGCTTGAGGCGCCGCACCAGCGGCTTGAGGTTGGCCACCAACTGGTCCTGGAGCACCCTGAGATCTCGACAAGTTAGGATACTTGGCAAGGACGTCTGCGATCATATTTTGAGCAATATTGAGAGCTTCATCAACATCTTTCAGTCCCATGGAAAATGACTGCTTTGTCTTCTGCATCGCTTGATCTTCAAATTGCTGAGAAACTCGTATTTGCTGGTATAAGTCAGACACTGTCATTATCAGGATGTTATGAAGAACTTACAGTGCGGAAGAAAAGCCTCAGACGGTTTTCATCATGGGAAATAACGAACCAGCGAGGTGCAACTTTGAAGACATTGTTGAGTTTTGGGGCTGTATTAATCAACTTATTGGCCACAGCCTGTTTGGTCTCTTGGTCCATTGGAATATCAGGAAGAGGCCTGAACTTTGAAACTTCATCCTGCCTGATCGATTGAAATTTATGCATATCTTCTGGCGTAGGTTGAGGTCCAACCTGCTGCTGCTGCTTGGTTTGCTGAAATCGTTGTAAAGCTTGGAAGTATTGCTTTTTCTGATCTGGTGTCAGGGCAGCAATCTGCTCAGGTGTGAGATTAGGCCGAGGAGGCTGGGGTTGACCGGGCCTTTGCTGCTGGTTCAGCTGCTGTTGCATCGATAGTCTGTTCTGCTGTGGAACATTTGGATTTGGCACTTCAACGACCTCATCACTACTAGCTCGCTTCAAGTTGTTCTTTGGAGGCTGAGCTGGAGATGACGTTGGCTGTCCAGGCTTAGAACCACGAGTTGGTGCAGTAGGAGGCTGTTTCAAATCTACAGCTGTTTGAGGCTGCTGCGGTCGTCCCTGTGGTACAACAGGTTGTCCAGGTTGAGGTCTGCCCATCTTACCTCCTGGTGCAGGTCCTTGTTGAGCCTGAGGTTGCTGGATTCCAGGAGGACGTTGCATGGCATTTTGAGGGCCAGTCTGCGGAGCCATTTGCCCCATTTGAGCCATATGTTGCTGCTGTTGTTGGAACTGAGCAAGATTTTGCCGTTGCCTTTGCATGAGAGTGTTCTTGATAATCATCGTCTTGATTTCATCGTCACTCATAGCAGCCCATCTTCCGCTTGGGTGCGCTCTAGCCTTTTGAATATCCTGCGGAGAAACTTGAGGGATATTGGCCATGTTCCCTGGCATTTGAGCAGGTTGCTGTAGCTGTGGCTGTCCCATTGGTGCAACTGGAGCTGCCATGGCTGGATTCATGACTCCCAGACCTTGAGGCTGACCACCACCTGGCTGATTTAATGACCCATTCTGCTGCTGAATTCTTTGCGTCATTCGTGCACGAAGGAGATTTTGATAGTGCATCCTTTGCATGTGCTTTAATTGTTCCAAGATTTGAGGCATATTTCCCAAATTTTGTGCGACCCAAGCTTTCAATTGGCCCCATTTTTTAATCTCTGGCGGTACCTGCCGGGGAATCGTGCCAAGGGCCTGCGGAGGAAAATCTACGTGGTCGATTTGGTTGATCGCTGTCAGATCGGCTGCATCCATTGGTGCCTGTGGCATATTGCGGCCCTGGCCTTGTTGTTGGGCCATCCTATTTGCCATCTGCTGCTGAAGCAGCATCTGCTGTTGGGGATTGATTCCAGCTATCATTGACTGCGGAGGGCGTTGAATTGGCTGGCCATTTGGCATGAATTGTGCTGCCATCTGGTTTACCATATTTTGCTGATTGAGTGCAGCTGGAGGTATGGCTTGATTAGGACGGACCATTTGGCCATTGCCTGGCATAGGACCAGTTGGCCTAACCTGTTGTCCTGGATTGATGATGCGTTCGTTCCATTTGCCTATAACTTCATTGAGCTTATCTGCTGGCAAAGTCATCAGTTTTTGGCGTTGTTCTGGCGTCATGCCTGGCGGAAACATAATATTATTTTGGCCACCATTCATCCCTGCACGCTGATTCAATGCTGAAAATCGCGGGTCGAGAGGTTGGCCAAAGTGCGATGCTCCTTGTTGATTCATCTGTTGCACATCCCCAGCAGGATTTTGCTGTGGTGCTCTAATAAGCGGAGCATTTAGAGTATTCATTGCTGGACTCTGCGCTGGTGGCATGGGTCCCATCCCTCCAGGTTGGCCGTGCAATGCCATCTGTTGCGCTTGGGCTTTAGCGCGCGCCTGTGCTTGAGCTTGTGTGGCCGCCTGATTCATACGCTCCTGCTGGGCTTGTTGAGCGTTGAACTGTTGCTGTACGCGAAGATTGGGATTCTGAGAAACGCGTTGGGTATTCGGAGTCACAGCCTGCGCAGGAATGCCAGCAATGGTTTGAGGTGTAGTATTCCCTTGCGGAAGATTTGGAGGGACTCCCATCTGTCCAGCCTCCTGCGGGAGAGTGCCATTCTGCTGTTGAGTATTATCAACTGCGCCAACAAAACCGAAATCGGGATTGCCAAGCATCTGCTGCTGCTGTGATTGTTGTCCTTGTCCAGCCATAGGATTCGGATTGCCGGACCGCTGCTGTTGCATAGGCACGGCGCCTTGTGGTCTTTTCACGCCCATAGACATGCCTTGACCAGGTTGTTGGTTGGCAAGCTGGGCATGCCGCTGCTTTTCCACTCGCAGACGGCCCACTGCCTGATTGCGGTAATACAATACCAGCGGGTCGACTCCTTGAGTTTGATAGCGCATCAATGTGGCCTGATCCATTCTTCCCTGCATGTTTATTCTGATATTGTTCTTGTCCTCGTCCGAAGCAGCGGCCATGAGCCTATTCGTCAACTCAACCACCATCGCTTGTTCCTGTGGCGTCATTTGAGCTTGGCCACCTTGTGTTCGGTTGTTGATGCCAGGTTGGGGCTGTTGCTGCTGCTGCTGCTGTGGTTGCTGTTGCATCGGCATCTGGAATTGTTGCTGAGTCTGAGCCATATTTTGTGCCAACATGTTATGGCCCATTCCCATAGTTACCTGCTGTGGCTGTTGCTGGCCTGGTAGTGGAGACGCCTGCATCTGGTGTTGGAGATGTTGGAAGCCTTGCTGAGGTTGTGGCTGCCCCATGTTAGGTCGAGCCATCTGCCCGGGCATTCCCCCTTGGTTGACCATTCCCATCTGCTGCGCATGTGCTTGTGCCTGGGCCTGAGCCTGGAGCGCTGCTTGCGCATTCATTGACATCTGGTTTCGAGCGGCCGTCAATTGTTCGAGCTTGTCGTGTAGTAGTTTCAAATAGGAATCCTGAAACAGTTAGTACACTTTACGACAGTAAAATACTAAATCGCCCTTCTCACCCTATCCGAAGCACTGTCAAAGGCTCCCTTCTCGAAATTCAACGCCAGCCCACATATTTTTTGTAGGTCTTGCTGTCCGGTGTTGGAGTTGGCTAATCGTAGCTGAGTAACACTACCATCTGTTAGTCGCGATTCGCGCCGAATGCTGTGGCCCAGCGAAACAATGATGTCGCGGGAGTGAAGCAGCAGGTTTGAGACACTTACATGTGCCAGACTTGACCCAGGCGATCGTTGACAGGAATATTTGCTTGCCATCCCGACAACGCGCCCGGCTGCGACTGTATATTTTGAAGAAGCACATTCTGTATGGCATTTTGTTGAACCTGAGATGCTGCCTGCGACTGCTGCATCATCATTTGATTACCTCCAGCATTGCCCATTTGCTGGAAGTTTCCCGCCATTATGCCGACCGGTCATAGGGTGTGACGGTGTATGTCTTCTAGGCCGTCGGGCAAGGCCAACGTCGCCGACGTGTTTTCACAACCGAAATAGCTCGAGGAGGCGACCGCAAGAAACAGTATGTCTAGGTATATCGAAGGAGATGTTCTGAGATTCGAGTTGAAGAGTCGTAGATTGCAGCTATGAACTTTCTGCAGTTATACCAAGTCAATAATAACTCTGCTGCCAGGTGACAATAGGCGGCAAACCGTATAAACGCATGCACGTTGCCTATCGCTTCCAAACTATGTATCTCCACATAAGACGTAATTGTGTCTCGGGAATGATATTCTTCTTTCGTCCTTCCTTTTATCCAGAGCCGTCACAAAACAATGAAGAGGAGTCGTAAGAATGGGTGGTCGAAGATCGAACTGAGGTCTCGAGATCGTGGTTGGTGCACGGAGCGACAACGTTGAGCAGGCCGCCTGGTCGACAAGTGTGGTGAGTGCAGATGGGATGTTGTTGACGATGAATGGATAGATAGTACAGCAACGCCGAAAGGATGCAGGCGTGCTCCGTATGCAAAGGTTTTCGGACACTGAGTACTGAGCACTAAAGATGTCGTAGATGTCGTTATTGTTGAGGAAGAGAAAGTGGAATAATGATGATGAGGAATAGAGCAGTAGAGTAGAGTAGGGTAGAATAGGTAGAGTAGAGAGTAAGGCGGTACAACACGGAGTGTGAAGGGGACCAGCCAGGCGGCTTAGTTCGATTAGTTAGTTCCCTCTAGATGGGTGGGTGACTGTGGGCGGTGGGCGATGGGCGATGGTGGTGGAGTGGGCGAAAAGGGCAGATTTGGGCAATACTAGCACGGTGTGCGCAAATTGGCTAGCTCTATAAAAGGACAAGGCTAACCACGAATTGAGCGAATTGACTATAGGCCTATAGGTATTCAGGTATGTACCTACCTATGTAGAGTACATGCTGCAGGACCTCCTCTTGAACATAGATAGTATAGTATTCGATGTATGTATTTTCCGACTCTACTCTACTCTACTCTGGCCATTACTTACTTACATTGTGTGTGTGTTTGTGTTTGCCTACTGATGGTGGTGGTTATGATGTGGTGGGGACTACTACTGCGATGCAATTCACTCTGCTCCCGCTGTGCAGATCGTCAAGGACAAGGCCTGTTATTAGGTACGAAGTATTATCATTATCATGCGACAAGCGTCTCGTAAGGCGCGACTTCGTCAACAAGAGACAGCATACTCATTCACACAATACAACCTGGTCAGGCATAGTATAGAGCTGGAATAGATATGTATGTACATATAAGTATGTACGACGAAGTCTCCACCGCCTTAATTGTCCTCACAGCGACACCGGTTTCTGAAGTTCGTGATGTGCCCTGCCTCTACGTACCTGACCGAGTTGTAGGTACAATCCTCAGCCGATCAAGGTAGGGCCCTGATGACCGGCCACTTTGGGCGTCGATAACAGGGCGGATGGTACCAGGAATCGCTCACGACGACCTTGTTGTCCTGGCCTGAAGAATGTACCCGAATATGCATGTATTTCGATGCCAGGCCCGTACTTGATTTTAGAGATACATATATCCTGGACTCTCTCAAGAAAGAATTGGTTTTCATTCAATCCATGCTCATCTCTGCGATGACTATGACTTTGTAGAGTGAGAGTGCCTATCGTTCTGTAATAATGAGTGCCACGACAACAGCACTGCTCTTCCAACAGGGTTTCGTAGACGACATACATACTTACGTAGGTATTTATGTATGAATGTACATACTAGCCATTATTATTCGTTCGAAAGGTACATAGCTCGATCGGTGTTCTCGTGCTCCAAGCCTGCAACATGGTGCTGTTGCGCTTTCCCTCTCCCTGCTCTTTTGTTCCCTTCCCTGTCTGTGTCTGTTCCATCCACGGTTGTCTGTGCGGGTGCTCAGCCATCTCCAAGAGTCCACGCAGGGCGAGTTTGAGGAGAGTGCCGCAGAGCGAATAGAAGTTTGCAATCATCCCCCCATCCCGGCGCCTTGCGAGGATCAAACCATCGGCACAACTCAAAGTGATTTGGTTCCCATCCAAAATGGGCATTGTGCAGTTGATGAAGCAGAAAAATCAACAGAGCATGATTTCTCTGGACGTTGTTGAGATGAATAATCTCAATGATATTGGAATTTAGGAGTGTTTTTTTTTTTTAGTCGAAGAGCTGTATGAATTGAATTGATGTAGATGACACTGCCTAGGTTAGAGTCAGAGACGTCGGTGAGCGTTTCTGAAGACGAAGCTTCAGAGCTGACACACACTGTCGCATCACGGAACACATCTCACGAGATGACAGCGGGTGCACATGACATGACGACCACGCGTTCCTAGGCCATATCCAGTTCGTTTTGAGAAGAGCATCTTGCGACAGGAGAATAATATGAGAGAACCTCTATTCCCAAGTGCATACTATGTAAAGATATATCAGCGGCGACGATACGCTATGTTCCAGTATGTACATACCGAGCATGTGCATACATACATATACATACCTATGTATTGATTGCACATACCTTGGTGGGAATCTGGCAAGCTTCAACTTTCAAGGTCACATCGTGAAGATGGATGTAGGTAAGGTACTGTTGTGCATGCTACACGTCGTTGATGGGACACACTCAGAACTTGTGTTCATACTCTAAATTCCGTAAGAAAGATTAGCATTAGTCTAGTAATATATAACATATATAGGAGGACGCGTGTTTTTTCAGTATATATACAAGATTTGAAGATGTTCTCCCTCATCTCGTCTGTCCAACGAAGTCGTGTTTCGGGCTGGCGTTGGGCTCTGGCTGGTGCTGCTGGCCTTGGTCAAGGCTTCTTTCAGCTTTCCGATCGATTGACGACGCGTACAGTAGTCGAGAATTCAATTGTCTCGTGTATGAATATGTAGCCATGGCTCGGATGAAAGGGCGGTACTCTAGAGTAGAGTACCAACATACCTATAATAGTAAATCGGTCAATAATTACAATAATATCCACTCGAATATCCACAGTCGTTCTGTCGAGTTTGTATGGCGGGCCAACGACCAGATTATATTAAGACACAGGAACAGCCAGTAGTATCCCCGGCAAGTCGTCGCCATCAAAGCTTCATAAATTGTGGTTGCAAGGATGAAGGATGAAGGATGAAGGATGCCAGGAAAGCGGCGGCGCTGGAAAATATGGGCCAAGACCGTCAGACGTCAGTCATCTGTAGTACAACTCTATCTCCTGGACTGCTCTAGAGCAGAGAGAGTATGCTCTGGTCTGTCGATCCGCTCTTCATTCTTCATAGAGTAGGCTGTTCAATGTCTTGTATTGGCTATGAAGTATGAAATACAAAGTAGAAAGGCCATGCCCACAGTAACACAGTAATGATAATACCTGATATGTATAGCAATTCTGGCATTATTATAGACCAACTAACGTCGAAAACTTCGAATCCACTTCTCCTTTCCCTTCCGCTTCACTTCCACTTCCACTTTCCCTTCTCCTTCCCTTTCCCCTTCCATTGTTCGCTGGACACAACACGCAATCTGCACATTTAGACGTGCTGCATAAGTTGACCTGGCTTACTTTAGCGCAGGCATGGTTCCTGGACGTTCACGTGGCGGCGCCTAGAGTCCCCGACGAGAGCTCAAATGCGGGGAGTCTCCCATACTCCCCATACTCCCCATACTCCCCATACTCCCGACCTCAGCCGTTGCAACTTTCCATCCTCCTCGGATATATCTACGAATACGTACTGTATTCGGCACCCTCATGAAGCTGAACATGGCAATTCTCTAGACATGGTTCCAGGTTGAGCATAATACAGATCAGGACTATCAAAGCCTTGTTGATATATCACATACCCTCTTCTTCTGCCACGAGTCAATGGCAACACCATGCTGTTTCGTCCGATCTCCATTTGTATGGGATGTGTTTGAGACAAGTCGGTACGGCGGTACCAGCTTGAAAGGAGGCAGCATTGTGCAGCAACAATGAAGAAGATTTATGTCACAAGCTTATATGGGAACAGGTGAGCATAGCACAATGTGCCTTTTATCTCTCGTTGTCTGCGTGGCTTCATCAAATTTTAATTGGACGGTACGGTGAAACCCAGAGCTATTTGTATGCTTTCATGGATGGCGCAAATACATATAGGTACTTTTATATATTTGTAGCCAATGGCTTAACATAGTTTTCAAAAAAATGATTAGTGTTTTTTTTTATAGCAAAGACCAACAATAAATCATCCTCCATATAAACAGCAATAATAACTCGCATGGTTTCCCTTTCTTTGATATTATATAATGATTGTGCTGCCAGGTAAGATAGATACAGACCAAAGGGGCAAAGCGCAATCTTTTATCTGATCGACAACCAAGCATGGTCGTAGCTTTCCCCAGTGTCGGAGCGACGACCATGACGACCACTGTTTACCTACTTGGATTAACACCGTGAAACTCGTTTATAGATGTCAACCAGACTCCCTCTGCCGACATCACTCTTGTCGAGCTTCAGGAAGGTAGATATCAAACATACATCCTCCACATTGAGGTATTCAACAACGATGGCTTCGACAAAGCAACATGCCATTGCTAAGGCCAATGACTTCTTGGACTTTGTTAATGCCTCTCCCACACGTCGGTGAACTCCATCCCTGACCCTGGCAAGTCCAGCTTGTATTAATCCTTGGGTAGCATTTCATGCCGTTCAATCTGCCATTAAACGCCTAGAAGTCGCTGGATTCAAGCCTATTCAAGAGAGAGATTCATGGTCATCAATACTGCAGCCCGGCGGAAAGTACTATCTGACTCGAAATGGGTCATCTATCGTTGCATTTGCCATTGGAAAGAAGTGGAAGGCTGGTAATCCAATTGCCATGATCGGCGCACATACGGACTCTCCAACTCTTCGCCTCAAGCCAGTCAGCAAGAAGACCAATGCCGGATTCATGCAAATCGGAGTGGAGACATATGGTGGTGGCATCTGGCATACATGGTTCGACAGAGATCTGAGCATTGCTGGAAGAGTGATGGTCAAAGACGACAAAGGCAATTTTGTACAGACTTTGGTCAAGGTTGACCGTCCAATCGTCCGAATCCCCACACTCGCGATTCATCTCGATCGTTCGACCGAATTCAACCCAAACAAGGAGAATGAGTTATTCCCAATTGCTGGACTGGTGGCCGCCGAGTTGAATAGGACGGGACAGACGACCTCTGAGAAGGCTGATGAAAAGATATCAACCCTCGAGGCGCAGCAAGACGGGCTTTTCAAGCCCTTACGTGCAATGACAGAGCGCCACCATCCCTACGTTGTCCAAATCATTGCTGAACATGCCGGTGTCGCAGTTGAAGATGTCATCGATTTCGAGATAGTATTATATGATACGCAAAAGGCGTGCATTGGTGGCATTAACAACGAACTCATCTACTCTGCTCGCCTGGACAACCTTAACATGACCTACTGCGCTGTCATGGCACTCATCCAGTCATTGACGCCATCCTCTGCACTTGACGACGAGTCTTCAATCCGTCTCGTCACCTGCTTCGACCACGAAGAAATCGGCAGTACGACGGCTCAAGGTGCAGCATCGAATCTCTTGCCAGCGGTCCTCCGCCGCCTGTCAGTGCTTCCAGCGCACGCCGATTCCGGCTCCGAAAAATCCTATGAGAAAGTCCGCCGTGAATCCGACGCTGACATCTCAACGGCTTACGAACAAACCCTGGCGTCGTCGTTCCTCATCTCCGCTGATATGGCACACTCTGTCAATCCGAACTATGCTCAAAAATATGAAAATGATCACCGTCCTGAAATGAACAAGGGTACTGTTATCAAAATCAACGCCAACGCCCGTTACGCCACCAGCTCGCCCGGTATTGTACTTCTCCAGGAAGTCGCCCGTAGGGCGAAACCGAGCCAGGACTCAACGGCCTCGGTCGGCGTGCCTCTGCAGCTGTTCGTTGTTCGCAACGACTCTCCGTGCGGCAGCACCATCGGTCCTATGCTCTCAGCAGCGCTGGGGACGCGGACTTTGGATCTGGGTAACCCACAGCTTAGCATGCATAGTATCAGAGAATGTGGAGGAGTCTATGATGTCGAGCACGCTATACGCTTATTCGAGAGCTTTTATGAGAATTTTTCGGAGTTGGAGGGCAAGATTTTGGTTGATTAGAAGACTTTGGAAAGATAGGTACAGCAGACGCCTGAGGCAGAGGAGCTGCTGAAGGAGATAAATATCAAACAATTCACTCCCTGCAATCAATTGCTCCAAGGCAAATAATCTAACTTGTATTGGACCTCGGGCCGCTTGGAGCAGAGGTGAGGCACTGCACTGCCGCACCCAGAGCTGTGAAAACTAGCTCTGGGCGTTCACGCGGGTTCGAAAAGGAAGAAGCCTGGCGGAGCGGCGTTTCTCAAGTAGCGATGAGATAAATTTCATTCATTGTTAGTTGTTCTTTTCCCTTTTTAACAGGTTTTAAACTCATCTAAACAACTATTCTAAACGAAATCCACATATCCTAGCACAGCAGCATGGCTTGTATAAATAACAGTTCAAAATTGATATCAATTTGATCCATTATTTGTTAGTAACTTAGCGCATTCGTCCTCGGCCGCACTCACATGTCGCTTCACCCTTATTCTCCTACCTAGACTCTTATCCTTGCAAAAGCGCCAACTTGCGGGGGGTGTGCATTTTTCGCGTTTCTGGAAAAAGGGGGACTGGTATGCAAGGGAGTGGAGAGTGCAAGAGGGAAATCTGTGGATGGCCCTGAAGAGGGAGGGTATTTGCTGTCTCCAGTATGAAAAGGGAAAAAGGATATACACAACTCCGACAAGTAAAAATGGTAGAAAAACGAATGGAGACTAGGAAAATTCAAGCTCAGTTGGATCCATTGTGGCATTATGAAATAATGAAAATTTGTACCACTTACTTGACTAGTACTTATCTGGTGAAGAGATGTGTGAAGTACTTCTCTTCCCATTTGTACGTTGTATTTAAATTAATATTCGTATCGGGCAGAATCGTGAGTCTTGATGCTGTTTTAAAGTTTTCAATGAAGGGGGGGCGAAGCTCTGCCTTGGCGCGGGGTTACCCCAGATGTCATGGTTCTTGGCACGTCTTGATAACATTTAGTTGAACAAAAGCGGATCTATATATGTATAGGTACCTAAGTATGAAATCTCATGTCTTCTTCTTCAACACTGAGATAACTAGCCATCGCTTCCTCTCCGTCACATCTTCAATGCCCCTGTCAAAAACCCATTCTCTTTCATGCCCATCCGGATCTTTTTCCACAATCGATTCGACTTCCAGATTATGTTCTGTGAGCGACTCGTTGACAAAGAAGTTTGCCATCTTCGCTCTCCCAGTATGAAATCCAGCGACCACCCATGCTTTTCCATCCGGCTTTAAGAACCAACTGATACTCTTCATCAAGTTTGCATGCTGCCATGGCATCCATAGACAGTCGGCCACGAGGATTACGTCGAAGCTTGTCTTGTGGTCTCGGACAAAGCTGTCATCTTCGGAGACTTCGCCCCATTCATGGCCATGTACCCAGCAGTTCGCGCCCTTTCCTTCCCTCGCAACCCTCATATCTTCCGGTATGTTTTTCTCGACATTCTTCTTGATATTCGCCACAACCTCAGGTGCCGGGTAATCGGTGAGAATGACCTCTTCGGCCCCCGCCCTCGCCGCCACCAGTCCTGCAAGTCCTGTCCCTGCTCCCAGCTCGAGAACTTTCTTTCCTCTCACATCCCATTTCCCATCCTCCTCGATAAACAATGCGAGTTGAAGTCCAGAGTTCCATAAAAAGTGCGAGAACAACTTTCGACTATCGTCTCCCTCTGGATCCGCTAACTCGAGCACGATGTCTCCGAATCTTGGCGATAGATAGATGACAGAATGCTCAAGATCGCCGTGTTGATTGGTGATATCGTCTGGAAAGATGACTCCTAGTGATTCGCCGAGATAGTCTTCTGGATCGTTACTTTCAGGCCCTGAAAGCCTGATTTTGTCGGTCAACATCGATGGATCCACACTTCGATAGTTAGTGGACCCTGAAATGGATTCAACGGCGCGAGCTGTCTTTTGCTTAAGCTGTTTCTTCCAGATCCTTCAGTAGGACATCGGGAGAAAGGCAAAAGAGGATATTGAATTTGAAACTGAGCTGGTGAAAGAGTCATGTCGATATTGTGTTTTTTTAAAAAGGCGTAATTGCCGCCTCGATTATTATATTGATTTAATTGTCATTTATTACCCCTGGTGGCGATAAGCGATATTCTGCCAGTGCAGACCGTCATTTAGTATTCCGAAGCAAGTCTAGTTCCTGGCGGTTAGTACCTCCGCGTCATTGAACTCCATATCCGTCCTGTCCGTCCTGGCGATCATCAGATACCCTTTCACTATTACAAGTCAAGTCTCACGATGATTCTTACATACCGGTGTTAGAGGGACCCTTCGAATTTAGATATTGTCAGCGACACCCATCCACGATGATTACTATCGCTTCGACGCCCATCGGGTCGGAGGTCTTCTCTGCTATCGCCCTCCTCGTCATATCGGCCGCCGTTATCCTCATCCTGCGACACTATCTTCCTCTGCGAACAACACCAGCATATCTGCTCGTCCCGATTTTCTTCGCCTTAGCACTCCCTACGAGTATCGTATTTTTGGTACCGATAGATCTTGCCTCGAATGCCGGCACCGAGGATGGCACAAGGGGCATTTGGCTCCCAGAGAGGGTCCTCCTTGTTTCCTGGAGGATCACTTACTGGCTGACGTTTGCCTTGACGTGGTTCATCCTTCCAATCCTCGCTGAATTCTCGGATGCCGGACATCGTGATATGCAGGGGAGGCTCATGTATTCGCTGCGCTCAAACGCCAGATATCAAGCTATGGTCTTCGGCTCTGGCATCCTAGGCCTGATATACGTCTTTATATCTGCTGGCGTGACACCGACATCTCTCAAGGGTCTGATAATGGCATTGGCATATGTCTGGGGTCTAATACTTGCTATCTACCTGATGGGTCATGGACTGGTCGCGATCCCTCGAAGCTTATTCCGAAAAGCCAGCATTAGCGGTACTCTACGACGGATACAAACTCATGCACCCAAAGTCCACGAGTCTATGGACGATGCCATCGAGAAGCTAGACATACTAGAGGCACAGGTTGCGTTGTTGAGCAAGAGGAAGACTGGGACTGCAAAGGACTTCCAAGAATGGATCGAGGAACTGGCAGATTCCGCCAGCCTGCCAGAATCTCGACCGAGGACAGCGGCACGACGAATGTCAATTCCAGCAGTGTCTGTACCGACAGTCATAACAGAAAACTACCTGGCAGACCTAACAAGGTCGTTAAATAGAGCCCGTCATGCTCGGATACGCTATATCGATGAATGGGACAGGCTCGTACAAAATGCCACAGCAACTCAGGCAATCTTGGATTCAGCGGCATCAAAAAAGCTCGAGATAGGCAAATCGTCGCCTCGCGCATCCTTCTTTGAGCGGTTGACTTTATTCACGCCATACACACGTTATCTTTACTATTATCATATTGTTCCATATTTTAGGATATTCTTCGGTGGTCTTCTGTCTCTGGCCTCCATCTGTATTATCTGGTCGGAAGTCATCAAACTGGCCAATCCGAACCTCTCGATCATATCTAAAACAGTCGTCCATCATCCTAGTAGCGATCGTGGTCAAATCGGATTTCCTGGTCAGATGATTGCAGCATCCTGGATCCTTTACATGTGTGCGGCAGCTTTGACATCATTGACGGAAGTCAAAGTGTGGCGTGGGCGTGCGCTTGTCAGACGCAATACGGCATATGAATCTGCTTTCTGGTACGCGATGCAGGTTGCCAGACTTTCCGTTCCTTTATCTTACAACTTCATGACCTTCCTTTCACCTGATGTTTATGAGAGAACGATGTTCTACCAATTCCTCGGAAAGCTCATCAACCTGACACCACTGGGCAAGTGGTTTGACTACCTCTTCCCAGTATTTGTTCTGTTCCCGGTCTGTGCAACGCTCTTCAACCTCTACGGACGAGTGAAGAGAATGCTTGGTTTTGGCCTCATCGATGACGAGGAGGATGAGGAAAATGCTACAGGCTATGGTACCGGCAGTTGGCGCGAAGGCAGAGACCTAATCGGGCGGGAGCTGGGAGGAAGCGGATCTCTTGGTCATCTTCGACAACCTGCAACTGAAGCGTCTGCACACATAGTGGGTGCTGGTGCAAGCTACTCACCAGCAATTGCCCCCACTGGTCTCGGTGGCCCACGTTCGGCAGCGCCAATTCGGCCGAACGCAAGTATGGAACAAGGAACTAGAGAGCCAGAGGAGGAAGGCTTCTTTGGGGCTTTAGGACACAGGATGCGGAATACTATCGATACCATGGAGACGCCGGAATGGCTTCAAGGGCTCGGCGAAGGCTTCAAGAAGCCCAGGTGGATGGGCGGCGATGCTGAAGCAGGCCCGGCCAGGAGTGGAAGCAACTTTACGAGGCTGTTTGGTGGTGGAGCTCAAGACGGAAGAGTGAGGTTGTAAGAGATGTTTGGCTCTATAATTATTGTACGATGAAAATCGGATCGGCCACAACTGGATAGAGATGCATTAGCGATAGGAGTTACCAGAGGATTTTTCATGCCTATACTGTGGGAAGACAACCCAAAATGTCGCCGTCTGCATATTGCAGTAGTTAATATACCATTCATTGCTTCTCGTTCATGCAACTGTGCCTGACGTTGGCGCGGGTAGTGGAGATAGGCGCAAACTCTCATGTGCGATTAGCTCCGTGGTTGCTCATTGCATTGACTTTGGAGGATCGTGTGCTGCACGCGGTGTCCTTAGTGTAAGAGTGACATCAAGGAAGGGGTCTAAAACGTCGTCCAACAGTAGGTAGCTCAGTGATATGAGGATATGAGGGTATGAGGGGTTCACCGATGATGACGGACGCAGGCATGCGAGCGCATATGGCAGGGAAGTTTCCACAAATCAAGCACTGGGAGCACAAAGGCTGTCCGACAGGTTAGAGTACAGAAGATGAATATACACAAGAAAAAACATAGGTAATCCAAACATCGCGACATCAATGGCAGAAAACGGAGCTCATAGGGCAATTGAGAGCGTTCTCCACGTGATGGTGTCATCAGAGTGTCTCATAATAATGATAATGTCCGATCGTTATCTCCATATCACGTACATGTCTGTCATGAAGCTCTGAATAGAAGGGATCGCATTCACAATACCTTAGAATATGTAACCAGACGGCGTAGGTAATTCATTGCAATTAATATATTGAATGTGAGCACCTTGCTGTACACTGCATCAATCCATGTCAGACGTGAATACGAACGACTGCAAGTAATTGCAAGTACATGCATACTGTAATTTCTCCACTGTTTTTGGCTATCTATAGGCCAGAGCATCCGCTGTTTATCTTCTCCTCTCATTACCCGCCCAGGCGTCACCAAGCTCCAACGTCCAGACCCCACCACATTGTCGAGCTTCAGGAGGTCGGTCCAGAGGACATACGTGCTTTGTCTTTCGACGACAGACACATAGGCCTGCCTGCGTATTGTTGACTGCATTTCGCAGCTTCAGTAGAGGACGACGGCTGCGGTTGCTCTGTGTAAACCGTTCAGCTCTCGCTCTCGCTCTTGCTCTCGCTCTCGCGATGGCAACTGAGGATGTGTATGCCACGGTATGTTGCCCTCGAATCAGCAACAACCAGCTCGTTCTAACGAGGATCACAGCTGCTCTTGAATGACTTGTATCTACCAGGTAAGTTTTGAGCCATTTCGAGCTTCAATGTCGCGAAACTGAGTGTGTATAGGTGCCCTGGTGCTCGCTCATTCATTACGAGATGCAGCCACGACGAAGAAGCTCGCCGTGCTCGTCACGAGTGACAGCGTCTCTACAGATGCTCTGGCAGAGTTGCAGGCAAGTCAAACCAGAAGCTGTGATCAAAGCCGTCTAACACTGTCCTCTCAGAGAGTTTACGACTACGTCATTCCTGTCGAACGCATTGTAAACCAACAGCCTCAGAACCTGGCTCTCATGGACCGCGTCGACCTCCACTCCACCTTCACGAAGATCACTCTGTGGAAGCAGACCCAGTTCCGCCGCATCGTGTATATGGACTCTGACATGGTAGTCTGGCGAGCTCCGGACGAGCTCTTCAACATCGAGGCTCCATTCTCCGCAGCTCCAGATATTGGCTGGCCCGACTTGTTCAACAGCGGATTGATGGTACTGAAACCCAATATGGGCGACTATTGGGCGCTGCACGCAATGGCTCAACGTGGAATATCTTTCGACGGTGCAGATCAAGGATTGCTGAACATGCATTTCAAGAATACCTACAATCGCTTGAGCTTCTCATACAATGTTACACCGAGTGCACATTATCAGTATATCCCGGCTTATAGACACTTTCAGTCGAGTATAAGCGCGACGCATTTTATTGGCAAGGAGAAGCCATGGACCCAGGGCAGAGATGCCAGCAATGGTCCAGGCCCTTACAACGAGATAACAGGAAGGTGGTGGGCGGTTTATGATCGGCATTATCGAGGCGAGGTAAGTCCACCTGCGTTGCTTCGTTATCCGATCCCTCGCTGACCCTTTTCAGCTACACCCCATAGTACAACACTACGTGAAGGGCGAGTTCCAACCACAGACCTACACTTCTCCCAGCATCAGCACCACTACTGCTGACAGCGAATTTTCCGATCCGTTCACTGTCGAGCCATCTTTCAGCGAAACGAATGACATTGCGGCAGATATTGAAGTTAAAGTCGAGCCTATACCTGAACCAGCACCATTTGTTCCTGATCCAGCACCATTTGTTCCGGAATCAGCACCATTTGTTCAGAAGCCAGCACCATTTGTTCAGCAACCAGCATCATCTTTTCCAGAGCCGGCAAAGGCCCAAGATTTCGTTGCACCTTTCAGTACATGGGACCCATCTAGGCAAGTATATCATTATTTGCAGTTCTGCAGATGACTAGCTAACTATGTAGGTCCGCCCCTCCTGCCCATTCAAAGCCAGAGGCTGTAAACTTCCCTGCAACTCAATATATCATGTCTTCCGACCCTACGCCGTATAAGGCACCAGAACGATACCCCGACCCACCTAAAGATATGTATTACGAAGTTCCAAAGACGCCAGCATATCAGAAACCAGCGCCAATATTCCCCTGGGAGAAAGATGCTCCCAAGCCCACGAGAGTCTTCGTAGAAGACGAGACCGAACAAACCAGCGAATTTGCGCCGACGGAAGAGGAGTTTGAACCAGTCACTCCTACCACTCCAGCGGCACCATTCGTCCCAAGTGATCCCTGGCAATCATTCTCCAAAGTTACGCGCAATGCCTGGGATGACATCCCTGAAATCGAGCGCTATATTGGTGCATTGCAGAAGAACCGCAAGGGAAATATCCAAGTCCTGCAGGGTTACGGCACAGGTATAGAACCGGTGTCCGGGCTTGGCGGACGCCGCGCTAGCACGCGGGTCACCGACTTCCCCACGGAGTTCGAGCGGCCCAGTCTGCCAGTGACGCCGGCGCCGATCCGTCGGCCGAGCTTCTGGGACAACGAGAGGGACGAGGATGGCGAGTTGCCTGTAGCAGAAGGCGTGCCTGCACAAGCTGACTGGGTATGCCTGCAGTTATGGATCTGTTTTTCGAGGCTGTTGATCCTAACACAAATACAGGATCCGGTCGCGCAGCTTGAGGCATTAGCAAGAAGACAATCGGAGGTGCTCGGGAAGGCGCTGGGGGAGGGCGCGAAGGAGATACCCCAGAGACCGCTGCCGTTTGGGAGTGAGGGCTTGAAGATTACGAGCCCAACGACGAGGAGTCCGAAGGACACGAGTCCGCCAGGGAGTGCGACCGATTTGAAGGGGAAGGCCAAGCAGCCGGTGGAGGAGGCTGGGAAGATCGAAAAGCCCAGTTATAGTGGGCCAAGCACGGCGTGGGAGAAGGATGAGGGTTATCTGACGCGGGAGACGCCACTTGGTCCGAATGAAGAGGAGCAAGACGCTCTGGCGGAATAATGACAGGCAGCGGCAACACATACGACATGAGCAGTTTCACTATCCGATGAACACGAACGATGTATCAATAGATTTCCTTTTTTAATCATGACAACCTTTCGCTTCTCACGGCATTGCTTGCACCAGCATCCGACATTCGCATTGCATTTGCTCTCAAGAGTTAATCTCACGTGGCCGTCATACTTTCTGTGCGTTGCGTTGGCCCCGTCAGGGCCTGTATACAAACTGGGATGGCAATCTCACATATTGCTCGTTTCTTTGGCGTGGTCTTCCGGATGCGAGGGAGAAGGGTAATGGCTATGGTGCAGATGGTTTTGCTAGAGGATGGCTTTGCTGGAGGATCTCGTGTAATTAGTCAGCTTCTCACATCACATACCCCACCCAATATGAGAATCTATGTCATGACGGAAAGCTGCAGTTTGGTTGCTAAAATATATTGAATGCACTAATGCCTTTCTCAGCTCTCCAGGCCAGCCGAGGCAGATATCTCCTCATTATTAGATACCTTTAGCCTGGTCCGTCGATAGAGATCGATCTTCACTTTTGAAAACGCCAAGCACCACGCTCAAATGCTCCAATCAGAACCCTCCTCTCACTAAAAAGGTTAAACCCTCTCCCAATCCACTGCCTACCACATCTCATGTCTCAGGCCGCAGTGCCACTCCCCCTCCTCTCCCCCACCTTCTCGATCTCAACAACAACCCTCACGACCCCCTCCATCCACACCGCGCCCTCCACCTCCTTACACGCCTCCTCCCACTGCTCCACCGTGCTCACCTCCACCAGCCCCCTCGGCGTGAGCGCCTTCACGGCCGTCGACCGAAACAGCTCCGGCCGCGCATCAGCGGCTGCATCCGTGGCAGGAGGCTGCAGCGGGCTGGCGAGGACGGACCGGATGTGCGTCATCAGGCTCGAGAAGACGGGGCAGGTGATCGGGGTGAGGGTGCTGGTGTGCAGGAGTCGCGCGGGGCACGACGGGGCCGAGGTCGAGGTGGGCGCGAGCATGGAGATTCTGTATTGCGTTGTGGGGGTTGGCTGAGACGGTGTGGCGGTGGCAGAGGCGTCGAGGGTGGGCGCGGCGGTGGCAGTAGATGAATCAGCGTCGGTGGAGCGGAAGACCGGGTCGAGGTTGTAGTGGTAGTCCCCCAGTTTCGGATCGATTTCCGGGTACTGCTGCGCGTTGCCCAGCGTCGAAGCTTGCGCTTGAGCGTTCGTCTGCGACGATGCTTGGGTTTTGTTCTTGCCACCCGTCGCTCGCCGCGTCTCGTTCGCATACAATCTCTGCCGCTCGTTCGTGACCATGCGCCGCATCAACGGTGTCACGAGTGTGATGATCTTGTTCCTACCCTGAGGCCACTTCAGTCTCCTCGCCGGCACCGCCTCGCCCGCCCCTCGGAGAATCCCATCCACATCACCCCCCCGGTCCGCGGACGCGCCCCAGCACCGCTCGCCCCATCCCTCGTCTTCCAGGAACGAGTTCACGCACCCGAACAGCTTGAGCTTCACCATATCGCTGTCCACTCGCCCCTTATTCCCCACGCAGTTTATGCGTTCTGGGTGCGCGGGATCGAGCATGTAGCTCTTCGCCGCGGCTTGCAGGTACAGGAACTGCTCGGGATTGAGCTCGAGACTTGTGAAGAGCTTGGACATGGGCGGGCGCGTGTATTTCTTTGAGGCGGGCGTGGGACGGCGGAATAGCGCGGCGGCGGAGTGGACGCCTGCGGCGCGAGCGGAGGAGGGGGAGACAGGCGGGAAGGAAGAGGGAGACTCGTCGTCAGAGGCGTCGGAGGCGTCGGAGGGCGGTCCCCAGATGAGGCGCTCGCGAGCGAGTTGGTCGGGGTCGACTTCTTTGGGCTTCTTCCTGCGGGTTTGCGGCTTGATGAAACCGGGTGTGTTTGCCGCGTCGGGCTGCTGGGAGGTGACAGAGCTGCGCTTGCGCTTCTGGCCTTGTGGTTGTGGATGTTGGAGATGCGGAGGCTGGTCGAGGCTGTCTTGATGGGGTACAGGTCCACGACTCCAGTCGAGGGACTGGCCTCTAGAGGTCCTTCCACTAGATCGATTGTGATGGTCGTTATCCTGGCTTTGGCCTGCAGTGGCGGCGGCTTGTAGCAGGCTTGCGAAGTGGTCGTTCGAGAATTGATGGGTGCGCACATCATGATGTTGTCCCTCTTGCCCAGCAATAGCGTTATTGTTGCCATTGTTCATCGGCGTATGTTCGAAGTTCGCGAGCGACTCGAGGAGAGCGGCCGGATCCATATCGTCCTCCTGTGCTGACGGAGGATGGGGATAAGCTTGGTATTCTAATCCCTCACCATTGCCATTGCCACCGTCGTTCGCACTCGTCCCTAATCTTCCTTCCCGTCCATTCTCCTTATTATAATTCTCCAACAGCTGCACGGGATCCGGAAACTGCTGTGCCGTGGCATTCTCCCCATCCTGCTCGCCATGCTCGTAAGGATACATCGCTACCTCGGCCGCGCCACCACCACTCCTTGCCATATGCTGCAGCATCGCCGCCTCATCGAGATCGAAGTCGCCATGGCCATTGTGATTCGAGAATTCGGTACTGGGCGCAGGATAAGTGTCGCTAGATGTCGGACGCGCGAGGGCGCTCATGTTTGCTTTGCACCTTGAGAGATGTTTGGTGAGGATGCATACGGAGCAAACAGGCACATATGGAGAGATTGGCTAGTTGGTTGAGGCCGATTTGGTTAGCGCGAGGATGGGATAAATTTAGATAACGTCACGTGAAGGGCTGTTTGGACAAGCTCAGGGGTCAAAAGACAGCGAAGGCTCCCGGATTGGACTTGAGAAATTATTTCCTGACTTATTACCTATGCGAGATAGAAATCTCGAAGTAATTATCAACTATTTATCGGGATGGTGGTTAGGAGATGTTTATTGATGTCGAGCGATTCTATAACTAGCTGATCAGACACTGGGATCGACATATCTGAAATGACGAGGAAGTTCAAGATCGTTGTTCATAAGACAGACTAATATCAATAGCAGTTCTACGACCCCAGTGTCTATAAAAAAAAGAATGGGCCAGTGAGAGTTCAAATGGGTATATGATATTATTGAACGTGTTTAGATGGTTTCCATCTCCTCGAATCCTTGCCTCGACACTCTAATGTACAGCATAGAGCCAACTTCCAAGAAAAAAATACTCCCTTACTCCATCCCATAATGCTTGCCATTCCCTCAAACATATGAGCTAGAATCGCTGTGTGAGAGCAACCGAAGTGAATCTAATTATCTGCATCTCTATACACTGTGAAACCGTCCTCTACTTTTGGAAGAACCAGTACCTGTCATATTATTAGTTGGTGATCGAAAAAGTGCCAGTAGAGGAGAGCTTACTCAGCAGCATATTGGATCTCAAATGTCGCAGGCATGCCCGCACAGGTAGCAGGTGCCGCTCCACCAGCAGTATTGAGGCGATAGACTTCTTGAAGATTGCCAGTTGCGCCATCTTTCGCAGAAAGCTTCAACCACGGTACAGCACCATTGCCCTTGCCACCTTGCCCCTTTGAGGCATCTGCTGGTGCTGGCGCACTTGCGTCCTTTTTGCAAGGAATGGTGCCAATCTTTGCTGCTGTGGTATCCAGGTCGAAGAATGGGATGCCACCTTCTGTAAACCAGTGCGCGCCGGAGACGAGCAGGTTGGCTGGATTTTGTGAGCCGGGATGGGTATTGAGGTTGTATTGAAGGGCAAAGTTGGGAAGTGTAGCCAGGACTGTGGCGGATGTTGCAGCCACGCATGTGGCATTGTAAAGTGTGGCTACGGCACCGATGGCCGCTGGTACAGCTGTCGCGTTGGTTGTGTCGCAAGTGTAGTTCTGCGTGCCTCTGCCTATAGCAACATGCTTCAGGGTCAGACCTGCTGATGGCGGTGGTAGCGGGGTTGATGCTTTATGAAGAGTAAGTATTAACCCAGCCTCGGAGCATCATGATATTGACTTACAGACTGGCATCTGTGCTTTGCTGACATCACAAACCGGCGCAGAGCCCATCAGCTTCCCTTGCCCGACTCTCTGAGCGAGCTGATTGAAATATGTGGAAATAGCACCAGCATCCCGAGGCTCAGCAGGAGTCCAGGCATCATATGTTGGAGCAGCGAGAGCAAACGGTGCCAGCGCAGATGCAATCCATAATGAGTAACGCATAGTGAAGTATGTGAGGTGTGACGTGGGATTAATGTGTTGTGTAAGGCTGTAGAGTCGAAAATGATAATCGAAGAAGGAACCTCAAAGAGATGATCAAGGAAAAGACCAAAAGGGAAAAAGAGACACGGCTCGAGATGATTGACGACAGAGATGCTAATGATAATGGTAAGGAAAAGGACCTACTCGAGGTTGGAAGGCCGTTCTATCTTATACAGCGAGCGCGCCTCTGAACATCGGTCGAATGGTCTGCATCCTGGTCCACACAAAAAGCCGCCCAGGACACGAGCCACGAGCACCATGTATCGACTTCTCCATGCTGACCATAACATTCAGTGGTGTCCCTCTGGCATTCTGTGAGAGGTGGCATGTGGCACAGAGCTTTGCAGTCTTGGCCCTAGTACCGCCAGACTGGGATCTTTGGGATGATGGATCTATTAACGGGCAAGACCTAAAGATGGGATATTGGATAAGCATGCGCAGCCAGGCGCTACTGTCGCAGAAAGTCCAAGGGAGAGATCTGTACACGGAAGCAGACCGTCACTCTATGGCTGCCGATTGGGTATGTACCTGCAAATATCGCGGGCGCATGCAGCAGGAGGAAGGCTGCTCTGAACGGCTGGCTGTCATAGCGGGCCTCGCATTATTGGACAGCGACACGAACAGGCACTGTATTCAGCAGCAAGTTGACGACGGGATTTTACCCCGGCCATTCCGCAGCCCATGCTTGGCTTGGCTGTCTTCTTGAATAAACGCTTTGGCCGCGATGTGGTGGCCCGCTTACTGGCCAAATTAGAACACCTAGACGGTATTCGTAGTAATGACATGGACATGGCGGCGGGAGAAACAATTCGCGTCTGAGGTGCCTGTCTTTGCTCCGTGCATCCAACAAAATCGAGCTCCTGCTGATCAGCCCTAGGAGTGCTTTGACCGGATAAGAAGGTCTTAGACTTCCTTTGATACAGTTAGGATTTCCTTTTCCTTCTCCTTCTCCTTCTCCTTCTCCTTCTCCTTCTCCTTCTCCTTCTCCTTCTCCTTCTCCTTCTCCTCCTCCTTCTCCTCTGCCTCTGAAAGGGGAAATGAATGGGATATGAATTGCCTGCGAACCGAGAGATGTGAAATCATCACACTCTACTCCCAGCAGTAAGCACGGTAACGTGGTTCCGTGTTCCGTGCGCGTCTCACGCGTGCTGCATATCCACTCCACTCCATTTAATATTCCAGGAGCGACACGCCCGACAACCAGCCAGTCCTTTCCCCAATGGAAATGGATCATGAATAGCCGCGATGTGTAATCGTCAGGTCCATGATTGGTTGAGAATTGAAGCCTTCGGATGCTGGAAGGCTGGAGGTGGAGGTGGAGGCTATTGTTAGCAAGAAGCTTGGTTGTCGCTTAGTTGTGGTCGGCGCGTAGACAGTTAATGATAGGGGGTTACATGGGGCACTGTCATGCGCGGCTCCAAACAATCAGAATTGTCTTCCTTCTGTCGGCGTCAAAATATTGTGGACCTCAGCGTTGATGTTGTTTGGTTTCTTCAACCGGCCAATATGAGGACTCAGAGAAACTAGTGCCCACTTAAACTTAAATGCCTTCTTTGGCAAGTATTATTATGTATACGAAGCAGAGGCGCCGCTGTCTTGACCATTCTCTCCGTCGATATCTGTGGTCGTCATCGGCATCGTCATCGGCATCGTCATCGGCATCGTCGTCAGGAGCAGGCAACTCTTTCGCGAAGAATGCCTCGATGGGAGGACTTCTGAGTTCCAGTCCCATGCGGGATCAGATACAGAGACCTATTACCCTGCACACCAGGACCTGAGAAGCCAGTTTGATCCTTCGAAGTTCGAAATAAATGACCACCAGCAAGCCATTCTGCCGTCAATTCCAAAAGTATACTTCGTAAGCGTTTGGGATCTACTTCTTGCATCACGACTAAGCTGTCTTTCAAAGTTCCTCCCAAGGCAACCCAAAGCTCCTACACAAGTGACAGGCCCCAAAGTCGTCATCAGCATTCTGGTTTCGGATCATAGGATTTGCGTGATCGCCAACATCAGGCAGACTTGAAACGCGGGAACTGCTGTGCTTCGCTGCAAAGGCCCAACTTGGACTCGGAAAAACACTTCAGTTCTGTGCGTCAGGAACATTTGGAATCTTAGGCGAGAGGAGCATCAAGTTCATCTGAACTCCGCATTCTGCCCTGGAGCTTCTCAAATCAAGCCTCGAAGAGATCGTATTTCGCCTTGGGTGGTGGATGATATCCTGACGATCAAACACACGAGGCCCGAGCTGTGCTGCACTGCACTGCACTGCAGGGACAGGAAAGTTGTTCTCGATCTTGGTGCTATTAGGAGACTATCTCGAGAACTTTCATTTCCAACCTTTTAGCCTTTTAGCCTTTTAGCCAGCATTCCATGAAACAAATAGCAGAAGCTGTGAAACATCTCCTTCTCTTTACCAACCTGCAACTTGTCAGACTTGGTTTTGATGTGCCTTTGCTCCATCCTCCATAAAGAGAAGTAGCACAAGATACACAGCGCCGTATCAAAATATGCAGGTTGAAGGAGGCGGTGTTCTATTCTTCTGGAGAAACCCATTCGATGCAGAAATCAACAATGATTTGCTGTTTGAAGTGACTGGACAATCTACCTATGCTTCGAGGGGCAATGTTGATACCCGTCGACCTCTGGATGACCGTGCGTGGCCGTGCCCAGCTCAGGATGTTTCAAGTGCTGAAGCTGACGCCATGAAACATCAGAAATCGAGAGTCAACCCATCACCTTCTACCGCCGACACCGTAAGAGGTAATTTGTAAATCAAGAAGAAACAATTCTGAAACACTACTGTGAGAAACAGCGGTCTCCAATATGGTTCCGGTGATAATTTGGCGGAGGAGTTGAGAACTTGAGAGCCCAACTTTTGATGTTGGTAAAGGCAGCTTGCATCGAAGCGGCGCTTCACGATAACCTTCGACAACCGTCACGATAACGAACGTGGGGTCGTGACTTCCGATAAGGCTCGGTCGGAATCATCAGGAACAAGTCGGGTGCAATACGCAAAGCCCGCGTATTTAGTTATGCCGGTGCCTACACGCATCTTCTGTTTACAATTTCTCTCTGGAAACACCATGAAAGTGTCGAAAAACGACCTAAACAAGTTGTATGTGATGTGGCCTCTTTGGACGTTGAAATGTCCCAGAAGATGTCCCATAAAGAGCTGCCTGTCGTGACGATCACATGGAGCAGCCACAGTCACAGCCACGCATGTCAGGCTGGTGGATCCGTGGGATGTGGAGCTAAACTTCGCAGACGACGCTGTGACGACGACTGAGGTAGGTAGAGAGTATGAACAGCTCCAGGTAGAAGCTTTTGAAAAAAACCACGCTGTCATCACAAGAGAAGCAGTATTTATTTCCTTTTATTCTGCCCCTTTTCACAAATCATTCAATCTGCCATATCTTGAGGACTTACTTACTTCTCCTGATCCTCCTTTCCCAACGAGCGACGGAAAACGGTGATTTGATCTCAACTCTCCTTCACCATGGACTATTCACCCGATCTCAGCAATAGCATTACGATGCATCCGCATCCATTTCACCTCTATCCGAACCGACCAGAATCCACGCGATCCGGTCACCGCACACCAGTTTCCTCACATGCGCCCGTGGCCAAAGAATCTTCCACAACAGCCGTTGAGCTTGAGTCTTCCGACGGCCATGACCCAGTAGCTCGACATGTCATGGGCAATCCAGATGTCGAAGGCCAAAAGCCACCTCGATATACGCGTGAGAACGACCCGTACGACCTGTCTTCGAGATATAAGACCCAGAGCGAGATCGAAGCCATCCGCGCCAACACATCGAGGAAGCGGGATGGATGTGGCCCGATCACGCTGACTAAGGATGCGGTGAGGGCGCGAAGGGTCCAAGGCTTCTACGAAACACAAAACGAGAATATCGAGCGTTTGCTCAAGCCTGTTGATCATCACAGGGCGGAAGCCAAGCAGGACGCGAGCGACAACCACCTCAAGTTCCAGATTGCGGTGTACGGCTCCTTCGCCGCCAATGTTGTCTTGGCCGGCCTACAAGTCTACGGTGCCATTTCATCAGGCTCCCTCTCCCTCTTCACTACCATGGCTGATGCCATCTTCGACCCGATGTCAAACGTGACCTTGATCCTCACCAACCGCGCCGTCTCACGAGTCGATCCCCGGCGTTTCCCCTCTGGCAAGGCCCGCCTTGAGACGGTCGGTAACATCGCCTTCTGCTTCATCATGACAGCCGTCTCCTTCATCCTGATCGCCTTCTCCATCAGAGACCTCGTCCAAGGCCAAGTTGAGGAAACGACATCTTTCCATCTCCCGGCCGTCATCGCAGTCGCCATCGCCTTGGCCACGAAGTTCTCGCTCTTTCTCTATTGTTGGGCGCTGAAGGACAAATACTCCCAGATCGGCATTCTTTGGCAAGACCACCGCAATGATCTCATCGTCAACAGCTTCGGTATCCTCACTTCCGTCGGCGGTTCGAAGCTGAAGTGGTGGATCGATCCGATGGGAGCTATTATCCTCTCCGTCTTGATCTCAACTATCTGGCTGCGAACCGCCTTCTCGGAGTTTATGCTGCTTGTGGGTGTTACGGGGCCGGTGGACATGCACCAGCTGCTCACATACACGTGCCTGACTCACTCGCCGGATATAATCGCTATCGACACCGTGCGCTGCTATCACAGCGGGCCAAGACTGATCGCAGAAGTTGATGTTGTGATGTCTCCGGAGGCGTCGTTGAGAGCAACGCACGATGTGGCGGAGGAGCTGCAGATTAAAATAGAGAGCTTGCCGGATATTGAGAGAGCGTATGTGCATGTGGATTATGAGACTACACATAAGCCTGAGCACGCTTTTAAGAAGGACCTCTGAGCAGGTAGTGTGGTTTTGGTTGTGACAAAGGGGGATGTTGGTGTTAATTCCACGGATGAGAGAAATTGCAATAGTTAATGACAAATCCAGAATTGAGCATTTCCTACTTTGGCTTCTGGATAGCATGGGCAGGATATGAACTCTCTATAGATAATGCAAGCGCATGCACTCCCTGCTCGTCCGCGAGTGGGTGTCCCACCGTCCGCCCACCACCTCCACCGCCGCCGCCGCGCCCCCGGACGCCCCCGCCCCCTCCGCCCGCTTCTCCCTCGCTACCCGCTCCTTAACTCCGAGTCCCAACAGCTACGAAATGCACCATCTTCTAGAATTTGTTTGGTGGAAGGTTCTCCTTCTTCACTTGTGGTTGTGGCAGGGTCTTCTGCGAGTCTTGCTGTGTCAACTGCATGATCTGCGGGAGAAGATCTCCTGTGGCAGATTCGCAGACTTAATGAATCCTAGGCAATCCAGCTAACGTGGAGGAGAAAAAGTATAAGGCGCCTTAAGGATTAGACATGTCGAGTTCGTTTCGTAAACACCTTTCATGCAAAGGCCTGTCTTAGGGCTGAGGGCATGGATCCAATTGACGAGATGCTTTAGCTCATCGTGCGTATAATCATCTGCGATATGAACTTAGAAGAGCACATGTCGACTTGATGGTCGTGGGATGAAGGTCGGGTCGTGCGAAGCTGAGAACTGGAGTTTAATTGACGATGATCTAACATGGATTGCTTGCGTTGGCTTCTTAAGCGAAGGTGAGTTTCGAAAATGGCTGATAAGTTCGCTGAAATCGACGCCTTCCTTTCCAAGGTTTTTTCTTGCAGTGATTTCGTTCAAAAGCTTAGACGTAAATGATGCTCTTCCTGTCAGTCCAAAAGCGACTGGGTCAGTCAAGTTGACTGCTGCCAACACTTGAACGACGCGTCCAGTAGTTGCTGTGGATCAAGTCGCAAGGTTCAAGCCAGGCTGCATCTCATTTGCGGGGATGAGGACTTATTTGCATGCTTCCCTTTCTTGTGAACTTGCAAACGAGGAATTCGCTCGCTTAACGCCGGCTCTCTTCATGATGGCGAGGCAGCCTTCCTCTTTCTTTGTCTTTGTATCTCTTCCATCTCTGTCGGAAGTTTGCCCAAGAAAGCCATTCATCCTTCAACGGCCTTTGAACTTCCTCCAAGCTCTTGTAGTTGTAAACCATGGAGGTGCTACCCTTGAGTACCATGCGCCATATAGCGTCTCTCTGTTTCCTCTCCTTTCCAGACAGCGTTGGGGGCACTGGCAGGGATGGAAAGGTCGAAGAGAAATCGGCACAACGCATCAGCCGTCCGCTGAAACGAGACAGGTAATATATGATGAACTGGTGATGTTTTGTGTTCTCAGTTGCCGTGGGGACCAGAGTCAGCATGGCAGGATGGTATACTTCATCCCCGTGCGGTGATAAGTGATCAAATATCATGAGATACAGTCGCTTCTGACTTTGGGGCTTCCAAGAACATCCTGCAACACCCTGGTCTCTCATGATGAGGTTTTTGAAAAGCAAATAGTCAGAAGGCTTTCCTAGATAGGTGTGAGCAAGACAGATTTTAGTTGGTTTGGAGTGTGGCAGGACTTACGGAGGAGACACGTGAGGGAATTGAGGTTATAGAGGACCTCTTTTGCCTCAGCATTGATTTGCTTGCAGAGGAGCAGCATGCTATCAGAAGGTGGAGAATGGCTTGGAGCACGACATATGGTGTGTCCAGTGAGGTCGAGGAATATTTCAGCATTGGGGATGAGAGTGTAATTGTATATCTCGTCACGGATCTCTTTTGGCAAAGCAAGGAAATCGAAGCCCTGTTGTTGGTGCGGTCTCTGCTGCGATGGCTCCAGTTTCTCAATCTTGTGATTTTGCGTCTAGAAGCTGTCAGAATCAGAACATAGAAGGTGCAGAAGAGAGAAATACCATCTTTGCGAGTTCCAGACCTGGTTCAGCTGGTATCGTGCTTGACATTGCTTCAAGAACGAAGAAAACGAGGAGGCGTAGGTAGCAAATAGCAAGAGCCATCAAAGCATAAAAGCCATGAAGGAAGAAGGTGAGATGAAAACGTGCAAAGCGAATTTTGTGCATTGCATCCATTCCTGTGGTTTAGGAAGGTAAACAGAACTAGAGAGCACTTCTAAGCTGACAACTTCGGCTGCACAATGTTTAAGTTAGGGATACGCTTCTTTTAAAAAAAATTCACGGAGGTGAATTACCTGTGTTTGTGTTCAATATTGGCGCAAATTTAAGTACAGCACTGTGAGTTTTAGGTATTTTCCCTCAGATAAACCTTTATCTATCAAGTTCTATCAACTTCTTGCAGCTGAAAAATTGAAAGTTGTATTTTTTTTCTCAAAGGCCTAACTCTGTATCAGTCTTGTTCAAATCCAATACCAGTAAACAAACAAATGGGAACTGACGATGATATTGGTGTGCTCTGACAGAAAATGAAAGGAAAGAAAAAAGAAAGAATACGAAGGAAGGATAAACAAGGTTTCTAAAGCAACTGATAAAAGAGTGAATTGCAAGTGTAACGCGAGCATCTTCCATCGCTTGGGCCTTGGGGCACGGCGACAAATATCAAAGACAGAGTGACAGATTCAAATTCAAGGTTGCTCACATAAAGCATCTCTGAAATATTGATGGAATAAAAAGCAATCCTCATGGTCCAAGAGAATTATCATGGAGCTTGTGCTAGTTCTTAGGGCAAACTTATTAGACCAAAAGTCATTCAGATGCTCTATTATGCTTTCCTGTGGACAGATGTATTTCACAATGCCAGCCGGGTCTTTGTGAAATATCCACCAATCGTATATCTATCAGAGTTCTCCCCAAAACATACAAAAACTGCACTATATGGACTCATTCTTCATCTACGTTAGCACCAATAACGCCTTGTCCCTCTGGAAATGCCAGATATCCTTCCCAATATTCACAATTCGGTATCCCAACACTCCCTGCACAAAGGCGATAATCATCGCTGGATTAATATCCAACCCTTTTGTGACGGTCCTGTCGTCTTTTGTGGTAATCACAGCAAGATCGACATAATGTCTCTGGCTGAATCGAGAGCCAAAGATTTTGACCTCGACAAGGGGGGGCTGTACATTTATTAACCTTCTATTCTCCGTCTTGTTCTCAAATAGGTCTTCACTTGTCGTAATAAAGCCCGCAGCTGGAAGAGATACTTACGTTCATAGGTGGCGAGGCGTTGATCCTCCCCCACCTCTTAAAATACTCGGCCACGAGCCGGAGGCTCGCCTGATGGCTCCCCGTAATCCTTGCCGCGGGCCCATCGCAGCTGATCATGAGATAGTACGGCACGGTGTTAGGGAAGAGCTCTAAAGGGCTCGGGAGCATGGAAAGCGTGGGCATGATGTCTGGAATTTCAGGGACAGGTGGCTCCGGGATTTCGCGGGTGGATTCTGGGAGACTGGGAGCGTGGATAGAGAGCGGCGCGACAGAAGGACGGTTGCGCGACTCGTCGTAGCTCGGGGGCTCATCGAAGGCCGTCGGGCTGATATCGATGGCTGAGATGTTGTTCATGGTTGAGGAAGGCCTGGGGGACCTGAGGGAGCTGTGCTGGCTCGTTAGATGGATGTCCACAAGGCTGTGACGAGACCAATTGATGAAGAAAATGCTGGCCCAACTCACACGAGACTCCAGCAGTCAACAGTCTGGAATGGGTCAGCAAGCCCGTCTTCTTCATCTTAAGACAAGCACGATGTGTACCGATTTTCAATTCCTCACAACGTATTTCTATTCTCTCCACAATTTCGGAACCAATACAACTGCCCACCACTACACGTGAAATCGCCGATGGAACTCTAGCAGAAACCCAATTCCTCTCCAGTCTTGGAGAACACAAACGAATATACTTTCTTCGTCTTTGCTGGGACCGCTGTATATCAAGTTATATATTTGTTCTCGAAGCAGTTAAATGCGTGAGCTTGGACATTGATGATGTCTATTCAGCCACGATTCTCAGATGCCCTGCCGAGTGTCGTCGGCGGCGCTAAGACGTTTCTTGATCCTCCGCAAGGGAGCTGGTAAAGCACGTGATCATCTGCTGGTTAAGGCGGACAACACTTGGAATAATTTATGCATGTTAACTATAAATGTTGAAAACTGGTCTTTAGAGCAGATTGGTAGTTAAATTGCTCATAAATTTTTATATATTTAAGTATATATATAGGTAAATAGGTAAACGGCTGACCCTGGTGGAAAAAGCAGCATTTATTATCCCTCACCAGCACATTGTAACCTCTTACAAAGTCACTGGGGCCCAAGCTAGATCTGGATGAATTCTCCCAAATCCCAATTAAAACAGCATCACCATATTCTTTCTATAAAACTGTGAAGAGTGGCTCTTGGGGACGACTTAAACACTTGGAAGCCAAAGAATATCAGACCTTTAAAACCATATGCTGATTGATAGATAGAGCTCACCCTTCATTTGCCGTTGAGGACGGACCTAATACCTGCTGAGTAATCAGTGAGAAATTTTGGAATTGCGCTCATGGCTAGCCTGAATGAATATCCTGATCATTGCATTAGAAACGTCCCATGATATGGCGTTGTGGGCTGGAGCAGAGTATTGGCCGTTGGCAGCTTGTCTAAGGAGAAAAAGTTTTTTGCGGATGATTCGAATTGCCAATTCATATCTAGACCATAAATCGATCTGCACCTTCCCTTGGATGGTGTCTTATACCATACTTATACCATACCACTGACAGATGTGCCTATGCCATCTGAGCGGCACTGCTTTACCATTCAAAGATCCGCAACCTGATCTCTCCAGCCGAAACCACAGGAGACATTATGGCCAATCGTAGTCATCCCGGAAGCCTCACATATCTGTAGGACAATCTCGCGTACAGCCTTAACTTCAGCGACTGTAGCTCCGCCATTCAAAGCTCCTCTGAGATGACCTTTCAATTGAGGATTAAGCTGCGTGTGTTAGTCCTCAGACACAAGTACTTCTGATTCAGGACTCACATCTTGAGGTATCAGTCCCGCTATCAAGACAAAGCTTGTTTCAACAGACGACAGAACGCTCGTGTTGCTTAGGATATACGAGTACATCAATCTTGCCATCAAGCCCAGATCTTCAGTGCCAGATCTATCCATTTGGCCCATGACACGTTTGGCAATCTTTCCATACATCTTTTCGAAGAAGGCCTGGCCACGGCTTAAAATCTCTGGCGATGGCACATCGTAGACTTCTGTACGACGAGATGTCGGCGAGTAGGCTGATGGCTCATCGAGAAGATGCTCAGGCGTCACAGCCTTCAGGGCGAGGAGGGAATTGATAGACTTTGGCAAACCCCCTATTGCACCTGCCTTGACAAGAGCTTCTCGCAGTCGTCTAGATATCTTCAACTGCTCATCAGGGCTCGGAGCTGAGCTAATGGGGTCTGCGCCATAATCCAGAACGTACTTGTAGAGTTTCGGAAGTTCATCTGGCCGATTGAGCACTGATAGTGTGGTCGCTGTGATAAAGTACCAAGTATGATGGGGAAGGTTTGGATGTGTCCTGATGGCTGACAACAATGCGGGCGTAATAATAGAAGGCAGAGCTGACATTCCGACAAGCAGAAAACAAAACAGCTATAGAACTCAAGATGTCTTTCAATTACTTATATACTTTGTTCGCGAATCATTCTCGTCGTTGGCCGAATTGACAGATGTTGAGGCTTACTCATCAGTCGTTTGCCATATCGGATATCGGAAATAAACCTTTCAGGTTGCAGAAACGGCAGAATACCCAATGCGGTGAGCGAGACCCTGTAGATGGCACGTGCTTTCTGGAGGTGGCGGAGCGGAGCGGAGCTTATGTATTGCATCACGAATATCGACGTGGCTTCAAACACCACGTCAAAGTGTCAACACCACAAACAAAGAGCTCGAATGTTGTTGTAGATTGACAACCTCACCTAAGTATGGGCACATAACATAGCTTGCTCAGACTGTGCTAGCAACGTTCCGAGACCAGAGGAGTTGAGACGTTGCATAGCTTTTCAGGATGAGAGGAGCTTGGTATGCTGGGGTAAGCTCCAAGTATCGCGAAACGTTTGGGGCTTTGCCATTGACATTGGTATAGGCTTCTATAGCTCTGGCGGCTGGCGTTGTTATTCATGCTTTCAATGAGCGTGCCAATTTCTATTCAGCATGCGTTTATCTATCACAAAGCAATCTATGTCTTATGGTGAGCTTTGAACTCCAGCTTGCCTGCGGAAGGCTAACCATTCCAGATTCTCACAAACCTAGCACTACTCCTCATTGCGTCATTTATGTATGCTCTCCAACGCATATTTTACGGACCCCTGCGACCCATAGAAATCGAACAACTCTACGAGAAAGGATGGTTTGCGGTCACAGAGACATGTTTGGCCATGACAATATTCAGGGACGAAGTTGGCGCATGGTTCTTGGTTATGTTTGTGGCGCTCATGGGAGGCAAAATTTGGGGATGGATTGCAGAAGGAAGAGTGGAGATCGCTGAGCAACAGCCTCCCGTGGACCCACGACTCTTTCATACTCGTCTCTCAATATCCCTGATCATGTCGCTGATGTACGACATGTGGATCCTGATCTATTCTGTAAATACGGTTATTCAGCAGGCGAGGCCAAACATGATGATCATGTTTCTCTTTGAATTCGCCATCCTGACGGCGTCCTCATCTTCGACATTTTTTCGATATATCATCTCTCTCGTCGATCAATGGATTGTCCAGAGGCAAACAAAGGAGATGCTGGAGAGTCGTAGACGTGATATCAGGGAGCAGAGGGAAGAGATTCTAAGACAAAGGGCAGCTGCCGCTGCTAGCGGCGAGGGTTCAGAAACCACTGATGTCGATGAGCCATTACCTTTGGAAGATGATATTGAGGAGATGGATATAGAAGTCCCTGGCTGGGAGACCAAAGGTCAATGGGTCTTAACCCTGCACCTTGTGACGGGTAAGATTGAATGTCATGTTTCGCTTACCGTTTGCTGACCACTATCTTGCAGATTTCCTCAAGCTGGGTATCTATTTAGCCTTCTTCTTTGTCCTTCTAAGGTTTTTTGGCTTGCCTATTCATATTATGCGTGATCTATACCTCACTGCTCGCTCATTCGTCAAACGTCTCAACGCTTTCGTAAAATACAGAAACGCAACACGAGATATGAATCAGAGATATCCGGACGCTACTGTTGAGGAGATCCAGAGAGAAGATACCTGCATCATCTGCCGCGAAGAGATGAGACCCTGGTCTATCACGAATCCGGAAGCTGGTACTCCAGCAGCCGGAGCCGCCCAACCCCCCGCCACCAGAACTCCAATAATCAGCGAACGATCACGACCAAAGAAGCTACCTTGCGGACACGTCTTGCATCTTGGCTGTCTGAAGAGTTGGCTTGAGCGACAGCAGGTTTGCCCTACATGTCGACGGCCTGTTGTAGATGCTAGAACTGCTGCTGGCGCAGCACAGAGACCTGGGCAAGGAGCTCAACCTCAAATACCCGAACAACGGCCATTACCAAATGCCGGTGCTCCAGGCCAACCACCTATCATGAGGGGCGGAATGATCAATATAGGACCGTTGAGGCTAGCCTTCGGTCGCGGTGTTATCCCCCCGGTGCCGAATCAGCCAGGCTTTGATGGCCAGCCTGCTATACATCAACCTGGAATTCCGCCCAACGCACGAGTCTACGGCTTTGAAATGGGATTTCCGCCTGCGCCCCAAATACATGTGCCAGCTCAAGGTGCGCCTCAGCCTGGGCTTGACGTACATGCGCAATTGCAGCAGGTTGAACAGCAGATCATTCATGAGATCCAGAGTCTCTCTGTCGCACATACAGAACTTCTGCTAGTGCAGAATCTACAAGCAGAGTTGATCCGCCTACGGCAGCTGCAAGGAACTGGAAATACATCTAATCATGCTCAGCCATCTAGCAGTGCGAGTACCAATATCCATATTCCTCAGATTCCATTCCCTCAAGTACCCTTTCCGACAAGAACGACGACGATCCGGCGCCATGGGGCGCCTCCGGGCGCTACGGCGATTCCATCCGGAAGCCCTGATTTGCCACCTGGTGTGACGATTCCGGAAGGATGGAGCTTATTGCCATTGCAGAACTTGGATGATATTACGCCGCAGACTATTCGCACGGCACAGCAGAGTCAGCAGGGTCCTGCGACTCCGCATATAGACCACTATGTGCACGCACATGCGCCGAGTCCGTTGCGTCGGAGCTCGACAGAAGCAGTAGTGCCGACGAGGACGGGCGACAGTCTGGGTAGTCCGCCGGTTCAAGCAGAACAGGAACCTGCGTCGAAGGTGGAATCGGGGGATAGTGGCAGTGCACCAACTGCAACAGCTGGACATGAGGCATCTGTGCCTGTACCAGCATCTTCCACAGGATTATCCGTGCCACCACCAGCTGAATCATCAGGGGAAGGGAACATTACTACTGAGCCAGCCGATTCTATAAATGTAGATGGGCCCGAAGTTGAGGACGAGCTTAGCCTACCCAACTGGGGCTCCTCTCCCCTTTTCCGGGGCCCAGGCGACGTAAGTGATGTGAGTGGTACAAACGGCGCCTCGGCAGCCGCAGCAGATGTGCTTCCACACGTTATCCCTGGAGGCCGAACTACACTGGTTACGGACCAAGAAACTGCAGTGGAGTTAGGAGAGGAAGAGAAGAGCCGATGGAAAGGGAAAGGAAAGGCGGCTAGGGTGGAGGATGATGCGGAGGTGGATGGCGATGCATAGTAGGAGGATTTTTGTATGATGGCAAAGCGACTAAAGAGCAACGCAGGGCAGAGTAGAGCCACAGCAGAGCATGACTTGGGCGTTTTGAAGACCTTGGGGCGTTTTCTTTGTATTGATACCACGCGTGTAAGATGAATTCGAAGAATGCCTTTTTGACTCTGTTGTCGACTTCTGCTGCAAGTCACTGTGGGTATTTTAATTCATTAACTTGGTCATTCCCGGCTCTGCATCAGGCTGGGGACGTGCCAGGGGTGTGCCATCATTTTTTTTTTACCGCAAACCGCAGCTGTTGCATGGCTATTTCGCTGTTTCGTTTCATGTCTCCGGCCTGGCTTGCCACAGCTTCGGCTCTGCTGCCGCGGCACGCTGCTTTGAGAGTGCTACCTCCCTCTTCAGGGCCCTGATGTACTCCGCTGCCATATCCAAAGCGTACTCCTGCGGAGCCAGGCATTGCACTTTGTTCCCATTATCACTTCCTTTCCCTCTGCCTCCCTCGCCCCGATGACCCCAAGGACGGTGCTGTATCGTGGCGGCAGCTGGTTTGCGATTTCATGTATGGCACAGCTCAGCCGTTCCCTCCGCCTGTGCTCAGCAATTCTATTATCTTCCATTTTCGGACCAGTCTCACAAACTCCTCTGGCGAGTAAGAGACTGTAGAGATGCGCGAATAGAGATTAAAGCGAGTAACGATCGTAATGGTAAAACAGTGTGCTTTGATATGAGAAGTCGGGGATAGTGTAGTTGGCCAGACTGGGCGACATTGTGATAAGCAGCACGGCAGTGAGACCACGGACCAACTGGGCAATGCGACACTCGCCAGTGACTTGCTGAACAGCTTGGCGCCCAGCATTGAGGGAGGATGTCACTGGCCTTGGCTGATGATGACGGGTTGAGGTTGTATCTCACACTCTAATGCTTACCAACCCTATCTGGTCAGACGCGTGTCTAGAACTCACATTCTTTGAAATCCAGGACAAACATACACCACTCCGTACTCTGTACTCTATGTTAGGTGTACGGTATGCCTATACCTACGCGTATGACATATCCGACACAATGAAAGCGCCAATTTCTGGCACCAACAACAGCCCGATGTCACCCAACTCGTCTGATTGGACGTGGGCTTCTATGCCCCCTTTCCCCGCCATCTGCCAATGCAGTTCTCACTTTCTCGCTTGCACTGCGGCGGCGACGTTACCAAGACATCAGGATGGCAGAGTCATTTGATGAAAGTTTACAAGTATGAAGGGGCGGAAGGAGAGGTTGAGCGCAGTTGATCGGTTACTAGGCACCCTACGGATGAAGCCCCAAAATGTACAATAACAATGCCAATCCAATCGCTCTTTCATTGAATGAAGATGGATCAATACATTACTCTGCTGTTCTCTATCTTGTTTACATACGTCCTCATGGCATATATTTTCGAATCCGGATTTCAGACAACGCGTTATAAGGAGCATCGCAGGGGTCTCAGTATAAAAAAGGGCGATCATCCTGAGCTAAGCTTCAAGTTCAATCATAGCCCTGAGGTGAGAAAGCTCGATAGAAGAGCAGCTTTAGTGGTAGAACCTGCCGATACACTTCATGGACATCTGGATGTCACCAGCAGAACGAATTTTCACATTCGTGCCGCGAGCATCTTTTTGGAAGGTCTGCTCCATTCCCTGATCTTTAGTCACACTCGGGATATTGAAATATGTTTGTTTAACTGACTCAGATTTGCTTTTGTAGGAACCTCCCGTAATTGGGTGGGCAGTCCGAAAAGAAACGATCTCATGCTCGATATCACAAAGGCTGAGCATAGAGTACGTATCATAGCCATATCTTCAGCCATCAGAGACCTTTTAAGCCATCTGTATTCTTTCTTCTCCCGCTGATGCTTTGCTTTGCTTTAGTTCTTGAGTCAAACCTTGGACATTCCAACTTCGATATTCGGCGATGCCGCTGTGTCCACAGAGGGATTCCAATCATCTGTCCTTTTTCACTTCATAATCACGAAGGAGATCCCAACAGCAGATCCAAATTCACCAGACCATTGCTTGCAGCTTCCACCCTCAGTTGAGCTTGGGTCCGTCTTTGTTGACGAGGTCTCCGGTAAGCGGTTTGCTCAACCAAGCATCAATTATGAATTGCGCGCGTTGGTCTGCTTTGCTGCACAAGATGAGGTCAACATCCTTACCGTCGAGATGACAATACCGATCATCATTACGCCACATACCAAAGAGTTTCCGCCAACCAGCACTCATGATTTCCCCGCCGAGTTCAAAGAAGTGGAATCGAAACCTCTTCGAGCTTCCATGTTTGGGCGTCCAACTGGCACCATGAGCGCGTCATTGAGCGAGCCTCGACCACTCACTTACAAGAGTTCATCCGTATGCGCAGTTACGGAAGCCCAGCTCGACCTCGAGTTTTCCCCGGCGGATCTGGGGGATGCTGTCCAGACATTGCAGGCGATCAAGTTCACGTTGCATTCCGCGATCCGGGCCAAGACATTCTACGGCATTGAATCTTTTCCCCGGCTTCCCAGCCAGACTCTCGTGGGTGTCCATGGACAGACGAAGATGCGAGACGATCTCATCAAACTGCCGACGAGAGAATTTTCCGGAACTCAATGGGTATTTAAGTATAATTCAGGGGATCCCAGCGATGACAACTGGGACGTTCCGCCCGGCTCACTAGTGGACAGTATCACAAGTCAAAATGGTGCCAGTACCGAGATTCGATCACCACGTCCATCGCAAGCACACAACGGTAGGTGTATAGCTACTATTCGCCATCCGATTCGAGTCGAGTCTCCATTACTGCCAACTTTCTGCAGCGCGATTGCAGCCCGCCTCTATACTGTCATCCTTCGCCTCAAAGTATCTGGTATACGGAGAGAGTCATTTGATCTGGAGGTTCCTCTTCAAGTCATCAATATGCCACCCGAGGGAGTGACATATGACGCTGGTGTACTTGATCATACTATAAATGGTCCTGCTGTCGATGATCCTCTGCTATTCGACCGAAGGTCATCAGCAACCTCGTGGTTTAGCGATGAATCTCTGGTACGTCATCTTTCTCCTTCAAAATGTCACCCGCAATGACTCAGTGCAAGCAGGATCCTGAAGATAAAACCCCTTATTATCATCCATAGTCCTGTAAAAAGACGCTATAAATTTGCGTGATCGAAAAAGCGCGTTGGTTCTTTGCGGGGTCCTGACATAGGTCGTTTGCACGTTGGAAATGGCGAAGTATATGAATTTATGTAGGCTTTGTAATTTTGGGGCGGAGAGTATTCAATTCGCAATTGAACTGTTATAAACACCAAATAACGGATCATGACTTCATGACTGGGACATATTCAAGGATCCCGAAGAAAACAGCAAATCACTTGCCATAATCTTAATCTTCAAAGACTTGATTTATCAAATCAATCTCACAACCAGCTCCATCCAAGCACCTCCACCACTTTGTCATCCATCGTTAGCGACGATGCTCTAAACAAGAATTTCAGCGCAGACGCACAAGATATCCGATCTCTTCCGCAGTTTTGCGATCTGTATGTACTTGCTCGGTGTCTCGTCTGAATCGGGGAATCCCTCAGGCAGACGGGCTGGCGAAGCCGCGGACAACCATGCGCACATTCATTGGTAGGAGGATCACGGCCAGCAGGCCTGCACTTGCTGCTATGAATTTCTGTTGAGGGATGTCCGATAGCGCGTCCTCCGGTCTCCATCCTAATCAGTAGAGCAACGCCTGTTCCACTCGCAGCCTCTCTGTAACGGGAGTTTTCCTCAGACAAGACAACTTCCCGGTTTGCACTCCTTTCCTATCTAAGGTCCGTAGTCTAATCTCTTCAGCTCCTCCTGTTGTCCGCTCCTCTCTGCTATGTTGCAAATGCCAGACCAAGCAGGCCTGGCAGCCCGACTGTTCGAGGAAGGGCCCAGCTGTAGAAGGAAGTGCTTGGTCGCTATCCGGGCCATACCTACCTAGGTTGCCACTGTCAGTGCCCAGCACTCGCTGGTCCAAGGCTACTACTGGGGGCTGCCACTCTCTGAGTTACAGAGTAAGGAGGAACAACAACACCAGAGTAAGATGCATTACCTGATGCTCCTGAGAGGCAAAAAGTGCTACGATTGTGAAGAGAAGGCCAATCAAGCGACCATGAGTTAGCAGATTCTAAGAGTGCCACTGGGGCCTAATGTTCGCGCAGACTGGATAGGGTTGTCATGTCTGCACCGAGGATTCCAAGGCGGACAGTGACTGATCCTGTGACAGCTCGCGGCCATGCCATGGCGTTTGCATCAGGTATGCATGAGGAGAAGGAACAAGAGGGCGAGAGGAGCGAAAAGAGCCACTTGGAGGAGTGAAGCATTGCTGCATTGGCAACGGGAATATCGCGATGCATTGTGCACACCCGACAAGAAGCAAGATATCTCGCAGACGGGACTTGTCAGGATAAAAGAGAGTCCGCGTAAAGACGACTTGCTGAGGAATACTGAATTTCTGTAGATGCAGAATAAGAGATGGTATTGGTGCAGCTTGGAGAATGTCATTAGGAAAGAAGCAACGACTTAATTAAACACAATGCTAAATCCCATCTGCACCCATACTTTCCGCCTCCTAAAGGGGTATCATCTCTACCCTTCTTCCCACAGCATTAAGTTCGTTATGCCCAGGAGATGGCTAGCTATGCAGAATCATGCCAGCAGTACATTCATTTTCCCTGCACGAGGTCCACGGTGCCTTGCCGATTGGAACGGATACAGTGCACCAATAAGCCTGACCTTCCGGCCCAGCGTCCTAGTCATCCTAGTCACAGCTGGGTAGAGTGATTCGGCGTGCCAATGCCCACGCCCAGAAGGATTCACACTGCTAGAAATAGATTGAGTCATCCTAGACCTCTCAAGGCGGGGACTTTGGACTCGATGATGGCGTCTGCTGGACTGCCTTAAGCTTGTAGCCGGATATCGGAAGATTGAAAGTAAAAGGGGGGTGCGTAAACCAAAACAATAGCCTGCTAGATACGCTCGTATTGACGAGTCAGCCTCAAACGCTATTGCCGGCCGGGCGTAAAGAGTGGAAGCTATATGCTATGCAGCGAGCTAGTATAGTTTGTGCCGCGGCCCAACTCCTGGCACGGTATAATAACGGTTGGCTTATGGCTATGTAGTTAGACCGACGGGTGTTCCGCACAAATAGGGAAGGTACGCAGCGTACATTATCCTCCATGGTCGCTAGCCTCAATCCTCCATCAAACTTCTCTTTATGTTCATGATCCCTCTAACCTAACTACTAAAAGCTTCTCTCGCAACCGACATGACAATTCCATACCCGATAATCCACATCAACGGCTTTCCTGGCACTGGCAAACTCACCATCGCCACAGCCCTCACCGCGCTCCTCCCTACAACTACGAAATTAGTACACAACCACCTACTCATTAATCCTGCCGATGCAATCCTCACCCGTTCCCAGTCCGGCTACCAGAATCTTCGTCGAGATATTCGAAGTGCTGTCTTTCAATCACTCATCCACGAACCCGCCACTTATGAGACTGCTTATACATTTACGGATTTTCAGTCTACGGATGCTGTAGGAAGTGGAGTGTGCAAAGAGGTTGAGGTTGCTGCAAATGAAAGGGGTGGTGCTTTTGTGCCCATTCTGTTGAAGTGTGAAGAGCGTGTTAATTTAGAAAGGTTAGTATCTAAGGATAGGGCGAAGCATGGAAAGTTGACGGATGTGGCGCTAGTGAGGACATTCAGGGAGAAGGTTGAGATTTACACGTTTGAGAAGGCTGAGAATGCGTTGGAATTAGATGTTACAGACATGACGGCCGAAGAGGCGGCGAGGAGAGTGTTGAAGCATCTGGTGGCGATTTATCCTGGTTTAAAGGGCTAGGTTTGAAGAGGAGTGGTTTTGCGAGGCTGTAGATCGAAGGACTGTGTGTCCTTGTTATTCCCTTGAGAGGATATATTTGACGCGGACTATGTATTGGAGACCCGGAAATTTGAAAGATGACTCTTACTCCGTGGTGAAAGAGAGAGTTGGTAAATTAGAGAAAGAATTAGAATGTGCACTACGTGGTCTGATATAAGCTTAAGCCGGGATCTTTATATGCCGGATTTATGAGTGACTTTTTATCTTTCCGTATCATCGAGGTTTTACAGATACTGATCTAGTTCAAGATCCTTAGAGCTTTTGATACCCTGCGCTTATTGGCGCGCTAGTGCACGGATAGTCGATTCCTGTTTGGTTGCTAGCTCTCCACAAAAACTTAACAGTGCTTGCTGCGTCTCCACTTATCAGAGCAACGCAGTGACATTCTCTCTTGAGCTTCCTCAAGCGCTCCTCCTCTCCTCTTCTCCTCCCAGAAAAAAACTCACAGGAACGATCACGTGAATACGACGCAACAATAAGGTAATTACGACTGTACCAGTTCGGGAGCAACGACGGAGTCGACAGGGCGAGCTTAGCGCTCGGATAGCCTATTAAGCGCTGTCAAATACCGACACTAGCACTAGTACAGTACATACGTGCTATCCCTCCCGGAAAGCGTAGCCTCTTTGGTACTAGTATCTGGGCGGATTAGAACACCTAGAGGTGATAAGATAGTTTCCAGCTGAATCTCTTCATCCGCCATCGAAGAATGAGTATTTTGAGCCATCGCAATCGAAAGGAGTATAAGGATTGAGGACATGGAGCTATTATCACAGACGCGCAATCGTCTCTGGGGTTGATTTGGAGAGGAAAAACAGCCTGTCATCGTAGAGGATGGCGATGGAGCGACGGCGTTCCGCTACCGTGCTTTGCGGCACGACCCGAGATCGAAGGAGTTCCGACTCCTGAAAATACTCCCAGCAAGTGAGCTCGAAGCCGAGATTCAGTGCGAGCTCTTCCACTCGTCACTTGCTAAGCACCCGCCGTATGAGGCGCTGTCATACACTTGGGGGACCCGGAAATGACGGTACCGGTCTCACTCAACAACATGCCGCACCATGTGACGACGAATTTGGGTCTGGCCCTGCGGTTTATGCGCCTGGAAGACAAAGAGCGGATCATGTGGGTTGATGCGTTGTGCATCAACCAGGCGGATATACCTGAAAAGAACCACCAAGTCCGGCAGATGCGAGACATTTACCTTGGAGCTCAATGGGTAGTAGCCTGGCTGGGAGAGGAACGGGATATCCTAACGGCGGTGGACTTCTGCGAGGACCTTCCACCCAGGGGAGTTGTCCTACGAGCGGGTGAGATTGTCGCTGATCAGGCACAACTGGATGCTTACAATGACTTGCTCATTCATCGGCCTTACTGGAAGAGAATGTGGGTCATCCAGGAGCTCTATCATGGGAATAGTGTGCTATTCCAAGCAGGTTGGGTCTGTATTGACCTGGAGGTATTATATGACATGGCCTTCCGCTATAAATACTTCTCTTTCGTGCAGAACTGGGCTGACGACCGTTACCTGCATTTTTCGCCCTTGCGGTGGAGAAGATTCATATCATCTCGGCGCTTGACCCCTCTCGACAGGAATTTAATGAGAGGACGAAAGCCGATCCAACTACACATCTGCTTGAATTGTTGCACAAGTTTCGAGGACAACTGGCTGGCGATTCGCGGGACAAAGTGTTTGCCTTGCTTGGAATTTCCAGCGGAAAATGTGACCTGGAGGCAGACGACAACTTGCCGAGACGCGATGCGTACGTATCTACAACCCACAACTCTTGAAAATCTCATGGTATCCTCTCATCATGGTTGAATCCGTTGGTCGGACCATTTCCTCAAACCAGGAGCTCCCATCTTGGGTTCCGGACTTCTCAGACCGGCAGCGAGCGTTCCCACAGTTCATGTGGCTATACCATGAGGACTTTAATGCTGGAACCTACAACCCTAAATACGAAAAAATCATTAAGAGTGCAGGCCCGCCTTTTGTCCAGACCAATTCGAAAGTTCTTAGCATCAAGGCCGTATTTGCTGCAACTGTCACAGGAATACGTAGAACCAAAATCCCACTAGACAAAGACGACGAGGATCTGAATGACATTACGTTAATACGGTATGACCAAGATCCAGACCACCGAGACAGAAAGCCCCCTTATGATCCCTGGCCCAGCAACGAGCCAGGAAAACCAGACGTGACGTATTTGAACACAAGCTGGGCTCCCTACCGAACCGAAATAGGATATATTATCGTAGTCGCTATGGGCTGCTGCGTACCGCTCGTCCTCAGGAGAGGGGGGGCAGGCTATCTGTTCGTGGGAATGTGCTGGTTGATCACGTCCCAGATACTCAGGAATGTGCGAGGCGGTTCTCCGGGCTTTGGGACGGATGCTGGATTCTCGGATATCATGCGCGGAGGTATTTGGAGCGAGGTCGGATCCACTCGGCGTTTGGAGAAGTTTCATATCCGTTGAGGCACAGTGATTGTTACTGGTGCTTTCTACAAGAATATCTTGAATTTCGAAGCGAATGGTGTGTTTGGGAGAATCCATTGAGAGAGATAAGATCTATTTTTTTTTGGAGATATCCAAGCGAGTCGTGAGATGAGAAAATCTGCCAGTATTTAGATTGCTATTAACAAATTCCATCTACAGGAGAGATTTTAAGATGATTAAAACTAATGAGTCTGTGGTGAAAATAACGTTTTCAAGATTGTAAATGATGTTATTCGAAGTGTTACTAGAAACTGCATCTTACCCAAAATCAGTCCATCTCTTTGCTTAATCAAGCCGGTGGAAAGTTCTCATATTTGAGGCCGAGGAGTGCCAAGGTCACGGACACATTTAATCGCTAGCAGTACCCCTCTAACGTTGCAGAGGCAGAGTTTCATCAGAAGATCCTAAACAGTGAGGGCAAAGCTTGGTGAGGTTCGTCCTCTATTAAGGCAATGTAAAGCTTGTTTAAAAATTCCGAGAGGTAGTCATAATCACTAGAGCAAAGCCATTTCGAGGTTCAGGTGAAAAGCGATCCTTTGCTACACCTAAATCCGTACGCGTTAGAAGTACCCTGGGACGGGATTTGGCAAGTCTCCTTTCTTCTTCCCTGCCTCCCAGCGCATGGATCGATATAGCTAAAGAAAGAAGAAAAAACTCGTGTGAGGTCGGAATCCCGTATCGATGCAAAGGCTGGGGCGGGCAATGAGGAGAAGATGGAACATCGTGAAAAGGGGAATCCGACATCTTTTCAGCTGTCATTTGGCAAGGACCGACGGGTGAGTGAGGCCGAAAAACGAAGGGGAAAAGGAGGTAACAATGAGACCAGCGATTTCGCCACTCCGCTTGCACAAGTGCAATATCGCGCGTTATCAAAAAAAAAAAAAAAAAAAAAAAAACCAGGAAGCATATAATGGTCTCGCTCGCGCAACCACTTTTCCTCCGCAACCACTTTTTCTCTCTAGAGGCCATAGAGCTAGAGGCTTGTTTTTCAATAGCTGCTATCTCTCATGGACAGAAAGCATCTCTCTAATCGTTCAAACCCTCGTAGTCGCCGAAAAGAAAGAAAGGTGGAAAGAACTGCACCCTTGCCGCTGTGCGTAGTCTCGTTGACGGGCCATGCTCTGTCGATTCCTCCCTGCCACCTTCTACTGTTGCTGCCAAGGGGCATTTCTCGCCTCGAAATCATATGCATAGTGAATTTCCTGCACATGTGCCTAATGTGAACACCTCGTATCCATAAGCCTTGATCATCTTCATCGTATGTTCAAGATGGAACTCCCAGTAGCGCCTTCTAGTGAACCCTTAACTTCGAACACAGCTGCTTCGCAGACGTGGCACGTGTTGTGTGTCACCGTCGTCGATGCTTCACCATCATTATCTAGGACGGCGGATTGACAGTCCACAAGAAAGGGCTTCGCATTAACTTGGTGCAGGAGAGATATGAGCTGCTGAAGGCCGTAATCAAGGCCAGCGAGGATAGCATCAGGAACGCTGACTAGCTCAAGGACCTCCTCGTCGCCTCAACGTCAGACGTCCGCCTGCAAGATGCTGATATCTCCCGTCTACAAATGATCAAAGATGTCTGCAACAACATGCAGCAGACGATTTCGGAGATATCTCTAAACTCTCATCCACCATGCTCGAACGTGTCGACGGTCTCGAAGAGGTCTGCAAGAATATCTGACGGACATAACCGTAGAGTAAGTACCTCTGATATCTCAGCCGCCATTTTCTAACCTGTGGACAGTGTCGGATATGCTGTCGTCACTTATATAAAGTCCATCATTGCGGTATAGTCGGACATCTAACCCCACCCACTTCTCTCCAAGCTCTCATTCCAGACGGCAATGAAGTACTTATAGCAGTTTATGATATGACTATTCTGGTGACACTGCAGGTATTGTTCAACAGCATACCGAGCAATTATAGATTTAACAGGAGTCTTTCAGTCGCAAAGGTTGGAGGGTTCAGCAATCTTCGCAGAGAAATGACCGGAGGGGAAACGCGGTTCGAGGAGTGCTGCCGGTTGCTGTACCGTTATCAGACGAGTCGTTCCTGCTGTATAGTTTCTTCCCACCGATGGCTCTCTCACCGTCTCTCGTCGCCGCAGAATATCCTGTCAGACAGCATCCAGCGTGCGATTCAAGGAAACGAAATGCGAATCCGAGGTGACTGGAGTGATGGGTTGTAGTAGAAGTAGCTATCCTTGATGTAAGACTTGGATGGAAAAAATAGGGTGGAGAAGTTATACTTATTCTTCTTCGCGACTGACCTAAGCGCTGAGAGCACAGCTTGCGTTTTTGCACAGTCTTCGAACTCCAGAACCATTCACTGCGAATATTGTAGGTCTAGCTGTGCGGGCCTGTGAACAAGAAAGCTTGTGGAGGAGAAGAAGTGCTGCCTTATATCCCCCTCGTCAGACTTCTTTCTGACAGTAGATTTTTGGTAAAAGGTGGGAGCAAGGAGATGGATGGTGCAATGGTGAATACATCATACCTCATGTGTGAGAGTTGTGCACGGAAGAAACGGAGGGGACAGGGGAGGTGGACGTACTTAATAACTACCATCATGCAGTCAGTCCCCTTCTCTCATCGTGTTAAAAACGGAGACAAACAATTTGCACCGTCTCGCGTCTGTCTGTCCATCTCACTCCTCCACTACTCTCGCCCCCGAGAGCCTCATCGACAGACATGAGCATCTAGACTATCTACGAGTCCCAAACAGTCGTCCGCTGCTATCATCCCTCTCCTGCTGCCTCTACTCGCATCGCCGCTCTTCATCTCGCCGGATCGCCCCCCATTCCCACCGCCCACCTCCTTCTCGCCGTCGCATCCCCACCGCCCCCGGTTCCCGTTTCCCCTCGCACAACATCGACCTCGCACCTCTCGGCCGAGGAAACCAATCTCCCGCACCACAGGCCGACGCGGAACTCAACCACACAACACGTCTCCTACTAGCTGCTTGATTTCGTCTTCTTGCTCGCATACACCCAGTAGCTCCAAAATCCCCTCGTCACGCATTTATACACCTCCGCCCCCTCGCACCACCGCCAGTTCCCCCTCCAACCACGGGGATGCGCGGGGCACATCTGTGGCGTACGCGACCCGTCGCATCTCCACCCATCCACCCATCACCGCCACGCCGTAGAGACAGAAGCAGCCCACGGGACGCAGACGACCCAACCCCACGAAGCCGAAGCGCTTGCACACGAGCCGTCCCGTTCCGTCCCGCGCGGAATATCCGGTCTCGCCCTCGCGCTCCCGAGGTCGACGATGCGTGCATGGGGAGCAGACGCGCTGGAGATGCGGTGAAGGAGATGTGTGGTGTGATGTGATGTCCAAGACCCGATCGAGAGTGAAGAGGCAAAAGCAAGTCGCATTGCTACGGCCCCTGCTGCTGCTACGCGCACGTCTGTCTGTCTACCGCGCCATCCATACCCGTCTGCGCCGTCGCCACTTATGCGATTAATCACAGCTTATGAAACGATGACACGATGTGAATGTGGGATTAAGGGAATGAGCAGGACGGAACAACTTGATATCTCTGGCTGTGGACGAAGCGGGCGCTCGACGAACTAATAATAAATAAAAACACAGATAGAGAAGGAGTAGGTATGAAGTGGAGACATTGGCCGCATTACAACCTTTTCGATCCCAGAAATCCAAATATCGTATCTGAATATCCAACATCCTCCTCTGTCCAGCCCAGCCCGTATATAAGTACCAATCATGAAGGCGTTAAAACATAAATGCATAAACATCGTAAACCTCCCCCCCTCACTCCCCCCTCATCAACTCCTCCAGATCCACCCCCTCCCTCCCCCTCTCCTCCTCCGTCGCCCCCCGAAACGCCTCCACCCTCCTCATCGTCTGCACGTCCAGGTCCGTCACGTACTGCTGCCCGCCCGTCCGCGCCTCCCCGCCCCCGATCGGCACGCGCACCTCGAACTCCGTGCTGAGCATCATGTCGTCCTTCCACAGCCGCCGCCCCCCGTCGAACACGCACAGCACCCGCTTCTTCATCTTCATCTGCGCCGCCGGACACCCCCAGCTGCTCGGGTAGTCCTTGCGCCGCCGCCGCCCGTGCTTCGGCTGCAGCATCACCCCGCCCTTGGAGTGCGTGAGCCCCTTCTTGACCGCGCCGCTGCGGCCCTTGCCCGACCCCTTGGACTTGGGGCGCGCCGCGTAGTCGTCGTCGTTGGCGTCGTCCGCCTCCTGGAACTCCTCATCGTCCTCGTCGGAAAAGGACGGCTGGTTCGACGTCGACGTCGACGTCGGCAGGTTCGCCCCCCGCAGCGTCTCGTGCACCGCGCGGTCGTGCTCCACCTCGGCGAGCCGCGCCGCATTGATCGCCTCGCTCGGCTCCTCCTGCTGCACGAGCCGCAGCACGCAGTCGTCGAGGTGCTCGTAGAAGTCCTGCGCGTTCTTGAACATCGCAGAGCACGTGCTGCACTTGCCCGTGGCGTCGGCCGCGTAGCCCGCCAGTCGCAGCGCGCCGGCGGGCGCCGCCCCGCTCGACGTCTTGCGCCGGCTGTTCGGCGGCGTCTGCTCGACGTAGTGCACGGAGGTCAGGTGACGCTTAAAAACGTCGGCGCGGTTGAACGACTTCTCGGCCGCCGAGCCGGAGCCCGGGCAGAAGCCGCAGACCATCGTACCCTTGTAGTGCGTCAGGGTGTGGCGGTTCTTGTCGTACTTGCGCGCGAAGCCCTTGGTGTGGTAGTCGCAGGTCGTGATGGGGCACTTCTCGGGCCGCTCGGTTTGGTGGGTGAGCATGTGTGCTTTGAGGTCCTTGAAGGACTTGCCGCAGTCGGGGAAGGGGCAGTGGTTCTTGGGCAGGGAGGAGGTGGAGGAGTCGGGTGAGGAGGGCGAGAGGGAGGTTATGCTGGCGCGACGGCCGCCGGAGGGGTACGGGTAGGTGTAGTGGTTAGGCGGGACAAAGGGGGATGCGGAGGACTTGATGCGTTTTGAGGAGCGGGAGCTCATGTCGGAGGGTGTTGGGGACTGTGGTGGTGGGTAGATGGATTGGGTGTTAAAATCTTGTTGCGGCATCGGGCTGGCGATTGGCACACCGGAGTATGCGTGAAGAATTGAAGGATCTGGAGAGAGCGTGTCAGTGGCCGTTTTGGACTGTGCGATTGCGACAGTAAGAATGCTGACAGAGGAAACAGACCAGAATAGCTGAGAGGAGGCACGAAATGGCCGCTACTCTGAGAAAAGAATGGAGACGGCGGAGGATGAAATTGAAAAGGAACGTGGCCATGCGCAATAGTTTCTGACAATTGCGCTCTTGGAACGACAGAAGATGAACTAGCTCTATGCGCGCTCTGTGGACTATAAGATGGGCCTTGAAAAAAATGTACAGGATCGCTGCGCGACAACGGCAAAGAGCCAGAATTGAACTGAAAGATGGAAGCCCGGCTATCTCTCCTCACCACCGGAGCAGACATCATCCCCGGAGACTGTGTCATCCTTGGTGTGCTGCCATGGCTACTCGTCCGCTCAAGCGCAGACGTAGTGGCCATATTTATCGTAGTTGATTGCGCGACCAATGAATGCATTGAAGAGGCAGAAGAAGACAAGGAGGCTCGAGGAGCAGACACTGATTCAGGAATGCTTGCACACTCACCAACAAAGCCAATTGGCTTGTTCATGCTCAAGTCCGCGAAAGCAAAGTCGTGGTCCATACCTGAGGTGAAGCTGTACTCGGTGTTGTACCCGTAGTCGCCGGCAATTGTCGGTGTGATGCCGAGTCCCTCGACGGGCCACTCTGGAATCGCGGGGGCGATCTGCACATGGTTTAAATAGGGCGACCCGAGGGTCGACGATGAGGCCGAGGGTGCGGATGCAGTCGAGATATTCGAGCGAAATGGTCCCTGGAGTTCGGGCGATCCAATTGGGTTATATAGACTTGGCGATCCATTGGCAAAGCCGGGTGCTGCCTCGTTGTATAATTGCGCGGAAGCGAAGTCGAAGTCGGGATAGTGTTCTTGCGATGCCGCTCTCGGGAAGCTGTATGCGGCCAAATTGGGATCCAGGTTGAAGTTATGCGGATTGGCATTGGCCATATTGTACATATCCTGAGAAAAGATTTGGCCTTCAGGAAATAATGGGAAATCGGCGTCGTTAATCTGGCTACTCATGCCGCGCGAGGGGTTGTTATATGTGTGGTTGTGGAGAATGGCGGTCATTATTGTGGTTGTGGTCTGGCGAGGCTGTGCTGTGAGGCTGCGCACTGCGAAGCTATTAGAGTCCACACACAGTGCACAGAGCTAATTATGGATGGGGCTGCTTGTCTGGACTCACTCACCTCGCAGGACTGATGGAAGCTCCAGATGTTTCCAGGAGAGAAGTCTTCGATGACGATTTGTATGGGGTGGAAGAAAGTTATTAGTAGAAAGTGGTTGATGTGATGGGGTTGAGTGGTGGTGAGACGGTGAGATGCGTTGGTCGAGTGAGATTCGGGGGCACAGTACAAGCGAGCGAACGATGAGACTTGAGATGGTTGACGAGAGGGAGGGAGGGAGGGAGAGGGAAAGAGGGAGAAGAGGAGGTCTTGTAGTGCACGACGTGGTAAGGCGGAGGAGGGTATGTATGATGATGGTCTGGAGGAGTAATAGGAGAATGGAGAGGTGAGAGGTGAGAGGTGAGAGGTGAGAGGTGAGGATGGATGGATGGAGGAGGGATAGATATGGATTTCTTTTTATTTGGGGCCAAGTATGTACATAGATAGATACATGTACCTAGGTACCTATGTACAATTCGGGAGTAATATTGTTTGGTACGGGATGGACTGGGGTGTGTGTGGAGAGAAAGGGGGGGGG